>Ga0326729_1000013_pt1 | contig 104271 bp, 93 predicted proteins | sample MHFSIPfraction_2_FD_207744 | JGI IMG/M metagenome (GOLD analysis project Ga0326729, IMG submission 207744) | Lab enriched peat soil microbial communities from Michigan Hollow, Ithaca, NY, United States - MHF6AY SIP fraction | ecosystem: Environmental > Terrestrial > Soil > Wetlands > Peat...
AATATAACACTCAAATCCTGAATATTTCGTCTTTGCATTATGCGGAAATGTAATCTTCACATCCTACCTCTTAATATAACATATTATTCTATAATATTATAGAGACTTTTCTGTCGGGCACTAATTAAGGCCGGTTTCCAAGAAGATACCGGCTTTTTTATTGAGCCGTCGATCCGATGCCGTCGATCCGGAGTCGTGTACCTGTTTTATCGCGCTGTAAATCTTGATGTTACAAGGATTGTTAAGTCACGATTGTTCGCGAATCTTGAGAAAATACCGGAAAAATTTTTCCTATGCATTGGTGGCAATTCTAAAGCCTTGCCACCCTTAAGGTTTATTTATGTATATTTTATGCTGTTGTGAATGTATTATGTTTATGCTTTTTTAGTTTTTATATGAAATATTTTTCTTTGCTTATATATTTCTTGCATACGCCAAACCAAGGTTTCTCAGTCAGGAATAATCAGAATAAATTGATATGAAATTGAATCTTTTTTTTGAAAATTAATGCAGAAGATAATTGATTTAGATGCAGAAATAACAATGGGGAGTTCTAAAAAAAAAAGAATAGTCATTGTTGATGATGATTATTCTATGGGGGAAGATGTTGCAAGACATTTGCAGCCAAAAGGCTTGGAGACAATTATTGCTTGTTCAGCAAAAGATTTTTACAAGATTTTTAATCCTGATGTTGCTCTTGCAATTATTAATACCGGGTTAGCTGATCAAAGCGGACTTGCTCTCGTTAAATTTTTGAGTTCAACTGTCAAAATACGGATTATTGTTGTCAGCGAAAATTCATCGAGTGAAAACAGAATTGAAGGGTACAAATGTGGCGGCGATCTTTTTTTGCCGAAACCGATCAATTGCTTGGAGTTGGGTGTCATAGTCTCCAATATGTTGAGAAGATTTGAAGATGACAACTATAAACCTGATTATGGCGGCGATAGAAAAACATGGCGAGTTGATTCAGAAGAATGGTCTTTGATAACGCCGTTGGGTGAAAAAGTAAGACTGACAGGAAAAGAATATGACTTTATTAACTGTCTTGCCCAAGCACCAAAAGGAATAGTTTCAAAGGTAAGTCTGTTGCAAAGTCTTGGGTATATACAGAATGAAAGTGGGCATCGGGCACTTGAGGCGCTGGTTTACCGAATTCGAAAGAAAATATCGCCTACGCTTGATACACCAATCAAAACGGCAAATGGTTCTGGATATACGTTCACATCTGTAATTGAGCTGGATGGCTGATTGGCTTGTATATGTGAATTGATGAGCTAAATGCAAGTCAGAAAGCCTGATTCAGGGAACTCTATCTTAAAGAGAGAATTACTCTGTCTTATAATAATGGTAATGTATGAAGAAAGCATATTTTAGCTTGATGATGTGGTGTTGGCTTTGGTTATACGTTTTAATTGAGACTGATATGTCTGGTGAATAATTGATCAATATAAGGGGTTTATCTTTTGTTGTTTGCTCTGCTAGCTCATTTGTCGTTGAATTGGAATATGTCAGGATTTGTTGGTTGATTTGATTTTTGGTTATTGATTAGATTGCTTGTGAAGCTTGAGGTGATGGTTTTAAGTTTTATTTATTAAATGGGATGAACGTGATTCATTGACGATCCATCTTCAAGAAGATAAGCGAGAAGCTTATTGCCAAAAGCTTTGATCATCATGCATGAGCTGTCTGATTGATTTCTGGTTTGGCTTGATTGGGTAGCTTGATGTTCGCATGATTGATGTGGTTGGCAAACAAAAAAGTAAATAATCCTAAAACAAAAGGAGAGTATTATGTCTGATCTTGTCAATATGTCCGACCAGTTCAAGGGTCTGCCAATGGGTGAGCTGATCGGTGGGCCGCTCAATGCTGCATGTGAGGCTCAGGTACGTCTGGCGAATGCGACCGCTGATTTTATCAAGGTTATCGGATTTCTGCCTCCTTCGCAGGGATCAACTGATCCTTACAGTGGTGGTACCCGGACCGCACTATTCAAGTTCAAGCGTCCGGTGGACAATCCTAACAAAGCGTTGCAACCTGCAAAACCAGGCGAGGCAGTGACGATCTATGAAGAGGAGGTTGAGCTTGAAGTTCCGGTGCTTGCCATCGTTAAGGTGCCGAATCTGAGCATTACTACGGTTGATATCACCTTTGATATGGAGGTCAAATCCTCGTTCAGTTCCAAGGAATCTACCGATGCCAGTGCGTCTCTTGAAGCCGAGATGAGTTTCGGCTGGGGTCCATTCAAGGGCAGTGTGAAAATCAACGGCTCAGTCGCTACCCACAAAGAGAACACCCGTTCATCCGATAATTCAGCGAAGTATCATGTTTCTGTCCATGCCGAAGATCGGGGAATGCCGGAAGGCCTGTCTAGGGTGCTCGATATCATGCAAAGCGCATGTGCCCCGAGAAAAATCGGTGAGCAGAAGCAGGTAGCCTGAGCAATTGTTGTGATGGTATAGTTGTGTGAACAGGAAGTGGCCCTCACTGGGAGGCGATGAGGGCCGACTTCCTAATCAGCTTCACGGTCACTATGCACAAAAAATGGCGTGCAGATGAGTACTGTATGTGGTCATGTGCTGGCATAATCAGAGTTCAAATCATAAAAAAGACGAGTAGTCCATGTTCGATCTCACTGATGTCAGGTATGTCAAGCGAATCATTGTTGGGAATGACAATCCGCAGAACTTGCGATCGCCAGCAGAGATAGATGCCGCTAACGAACTGCTTAACAGATGTTTGCATGATGCGCCAAAAGGTGTCATCATCGGTACGGAGAAGAATTTTGCGATTCTTAACGTTGGAGAGCATCAGGTTGTGCTTCAGTGGCTTGTCTATCATGTCGGATTTCCAAGAAAACCGTCCTGGATACAGGATTAAGTGGAGGATGATAGCATGGTTACGAAGGAGATCGGCTTCGATGAATTTCTATTAGCTATCATCAGCGCTGTCAGTAGAGCCCGTGAACGAGTTGAAAAACGTGAGACAGAGAATCGGAAGCAAGCAGAGGGCTTATTCGGGAGCAAGATGATCCTGAGTGATATTCCAGCGACGGCATTGAGGGCATTTCACGGATATCAACTATCAGGTCTGTCGTTTGAATTTGATTTCGGCTTGGACACTACAAAGTTCGGTAAAGATGGGGGTGGATTTCTTGAAATACTGGATGGTGATATGGCCGATCGTAATGTTCAGCCCACTGGACACATGAAGATTGTTATCGACGATAAACCATCTGAATGGGCGGTACTGGTGAATGAGGGCATGTTTATGAGCGGCGGCGCATCTACTTTTGAGACGACAGTTCCTTCATTGCCGAGGCGATCGGGTTTTATTTCGAGGATGTTCAGGAAAATATTCAAAGGGAGGGTGCAAACGACAAGATTTATTCTGAACGGAAGTCAGATGCGAGAGCTCCGTTTGTTGTTGAATGGAATATAAAATAAAGGATGTTGCTGTATTCATTTAGCAGATACAATTATACTATGGATTTGTTAAAAAAATGTTTTGGAGAAAACTTTTTCAATAAATAAAGGAGAACACAATGTATCGGAATGTCAGAAAAGCGGCATTGATAGTCGCTCTGTTAGGATTGGTTCCGGGATTCCGGATGGTTGAACCAGCGAAGAATTTGGTATGGCTTCCATCAGGGTTAATTGCTGAAAATATCGCATTAGCGTCCGATGAGGCTTTGAAGCCAGACAAATCCGCTTTGATCGGGAATTGGGTTGGACAGGTCAAAACGAAAAGCGGTGATCTGGTATCGGTTAAAATACGTGTTTACAAAAAAGGCGATGGCTTCGTTGGACTTGAAATGATCTATGGTGGCAAACGCAGTTGTACGCTCGATGGGGAATATGCAGGTGAGTTGAATGGCGCCTACAGGTTCAGTTTGACATCGAGAAATGGTGGGTATTGTGACAAGCTTGGTCAAATTTCGATGTCGATAGATTCTGATACCCGAATATCCTACGTGGTGACGAATACAAATGGCCAGGAAGTCGAACGAGGAAGTGTAAACAAATAGGGATCAGGAAAAGCTGATTCAGTTGAAAGCCCGTTGGAAGTAGCGGTCGCATGAGAAAAAAATCAAACAATGAAATTTCATGACTACGATACCACTCGATGATTTGATCGAGGCGCTTGCTGGCGCCATCATTGACGCTCAGGATCAGATTGAGCAACATCAACTGTCGAATCTTCTGAACTATTTCGACAACCAACAGCGCCCTAAAAGTTTGCTAATCAGATTGCCGTCAATGAATCCTAACGCTGGTCAGGATTCGGAAGATATGTATCGAGCGCCGCTGCTTCCGCTGGTCTCTCCAAATCAGCTAAAAATCAAAGATGTGGAACTGACCTTCGACGTCGATCTCGGTGGGCTTCCCGAGTCGTCGGATGAGGTTGGAAACGATTCAGGTGAAGGGGGAGGAATAAAAAAGAATATTATGGTTGATCTGGCCGGTGCTAAATCAAAAGAGAAAAGAGGGAATATCCATGTGGTACTGCGTGTGGAAGGCGCTGATCCAACCGATGGCGCTTCACGATTAATCAATCATCTCGCACAGACGCAGGGAGTGGTCAATACCGTGCAGGTCGATTGACGGACAAGCAACAATATTACAGAGTTGATGAGATGGAAATTCTGAAAAAAGGATCGTTCAAGCCACAAGTCAATAATTTGCAGGAAGCGTTGAAGTCAGGAGGTTACTTCGACGGGAGCATTGACGGTATTTTCGGGAACAGTACCGAGGTGGCTGTGAAAAATTTTCAGTCGCAATCTGGATTGCCAGCCGATGGTGTGGTGGGGTCTGTTACCTGGGCGAAGCTGTTTCCACCCGAACCTCTATCAGGTGATCTGGCCTCACGGTGTCTGGCGCTTACCGGCACGTTTGAAACCGGTAAGCTTGCGCCCGAATGTTTTGCAGCCATAGCCGGAAATTTTGACGGCCAGGGCATGAGTTACGGCGCATTGCAGTGGAACTTCGGCCAGGGTACCTTGCAGCCGTTACTGAACGAAATGATTGACAAGCATCCCAAAATCGTAGCTGATATTTTCGGGGGTGATCTGGCCCTTTTGCAGCAGGCGATTAAAGGAGGGAAACAGGCAGCACTCAGATTTGCCAGCAGTATTCAGAACACGGAAAAACATTATGTTTTGCCTCACTGGAAAGAGAGATTCAGGAAGCTTGGGTTGACTCCAGAGTTTCAGGCGATAGAAGTCAATGGCGCGTCGAAATATTATAACAATGCCAAAAAGCTTGTTACAACCTACAACCTCTGGTCATCAAGAGCTCTCGCTTTGATGTTTGACATCTGTGTTCAGAACGGATCGATTGCCGATGCTGTAAAATCGAAAATTATGGCCGATTTCAGCAAGCTTTCTACGACGCTGAGCCGTGAAGAAACTGAAGTTCAGAAAATGGTTATCATTGCCAACCGACGGGCTGAAGCTGCAAATCCGAAGTTCGTCGAAGATGTTCGCAAGCGGAAGCTGTGCATCGCAAATGGCAAAGGGGTCGTTCATGGCATAAGTTATGATCTGGCGGCTCAATTCGGGCTGGATTTATCTGCTGTGTCGCAGGCGTCGTGATATGAAAATCCTGGTTAACCGGTGTCCAACAAATCCTTTGACAGACAATCATTCATCGCGATGGTAAAGGCGAGTTATCTGCCTGATACAACAACCTTAAACTCATAGGAGAAAAAAATGAAACTACTTACATGGAACACACAAGGCGAACGATGGGAAGGTATAAAAAATCGGATCGACAGCTATGAACCAGATGTTTTTTGTATTCAGGAGGCAGGCAACCTTCCGGATCAAACAGGGTTTATGGGTGACACGGAATTTATTGAGCCAACATTGATCGGAAATCACAACGCCTATAAAATATGGTTTATGTATTGGGATCGGAAGGAAGGAGATGGGAACATCCGTTGTTCCATGGCTATGATATTTAAGGATGAGGGTGTTCCTGCAGTCTCATGGTCGACAGACACATACAAACGTCCGCTTATGCGGAAGTCAATTGGTAACTTCTACGTGACAAATATTCATGCAGGCGGACGTGAGTACATTAACCAGGCAATACAGCAAACCAGTACCAATGCGGGCGAAAAGCGCTGGATCGTGGCTGGAGATTTTAATCAGGGTGCTAACGAGGACTTATTGTGGATGGAAAACAATGGTGGTGCTGTTATCGCGCCTAACGAGGCGACGCGCCCCAGCAGCGGAAGAATTCTTGACTATGTCGTGAGCAGTGATAACAAGGGTGTGGCAAGCATCTGGACACCTGACTACGGCTGTTCTGATCACCGATGCGTTGAAGTCGAGTGGCTATCGAGACGCTGACGATCAGTTTGGCCGCGATCTGGCTTGACGGTTCGATCAACACGGTATCATGTAATAAAAAGACAAACCTGAATAACAACGTTATGAGCGTGGAGCTGAAGATGGCGCATTTTAGAGTGGATTATCACGATCGGCGTACCGGTAATGGTTGACGTTTGGTGGGGAAAAAACACATACTTGAAAATAGTTTGAGGTAAATCTATGATCTATCAAGGCAAAGATGATAATATAAGTATAAGCTGGGAGATTACTCAAAAGACAGATCATTTTATTAATTTAATTGTTATGCAGAATGACTCAACAGTGTCTGAATGTATTTTTTTTTGATCTCTTATGGTCTAATTCCTCACGGCTTGCTTCAGGAATGAATATTCAAAAAATGAGATTATACCTCGGAACTTGCTGTTAAGTAGATGATTTACCAAGAATATCGCTAAAATAATACAGCAGCCGTCATATTCATGTGTGCAGTGCAAGAATGCTGAATATTATTTGGAGAAATCTAAAATGATAAGGATTTCGAGATGAGTGAATTTTTTAATAAAAAAAGTAAGGAAAAAGTTAAAGTTATGGATAAGAATTTGTTATACAGATTTCAGGTGGTGATCAGTATTCTGTTTCTTGTGGCTTACTTTACTATGCTTGCGGCTATGTTTTTTGTTGAAGTAAGTGATACCTTGAATATGGTCAAGGGAGAAAATTCCTTAATGAGTCTACTGGAGGTACTTTTGGGTGTGCTCACTGCCGGAGTTGGACAGGTGTTGAATTATTGGCTTGGTGATCGCAAAAATAATTCTTCTGAAGTCGAGTAGTTTGGTGTTATAATGCCTGAAAATATTCATATTTTATTTCTAATGAAATCTGAATATGGCTTCATTAAGGTTTCTAAAAAAAGTGTTTAGAATTATTCGGGAATGATATGATACTTCGTGTTCGTTCTGATGCGTTCTATACCTGGATGCTCTTTTATATCACTCGATTGATTTTTATTTGAATAGTTGTTTGGAGCTGAATTTCTAAAATATCTTTTTAGCTGGGAAACTACAGGTTGTTTTTGTGCAAATTAAGGTTTATTACTTGCATGTATTCGCTAGTATGTGTTTGTCGAGCCATGCCTCTTGCTTTGGTATTGTACTGTTATATTTTTGCTTAACCTTGACTTGGGATCATTTGTAATGAAGGACATTGGGCTGATTGTTGGGATATGTATGGCTCTTTCGATATTTTCGGGGCTTTGCATATTGTCTGTTCGAAAAAAAATTGGTTATGAAGAACTGAAAAAGCACAATGATGTTGCTGGTTATATTTATGCTGTGATCAGTGTGATCTATGCTGTATTGCTTGCCTTTGTTGTTATAGTGGAATGGGAGATGTTTCGTGAAACACAAACAAAAGTAACCAATGAGGTCGAGGCGATGGCCTCCGTTTTTAGGGATTCACGGCTTTTCAGTGATTTTGAAACACGATCGTCAATCCAGAGGACGCTCATAAATTATGCAACAATTGTGATCGATGAAGAGTGGCCATTGATGTCAATGCAAAAGTCAAGTGACAAGGCGCTTGCTCAGCTTCATGAAGTATTCAGGCTTGTAGGTAAATTGCATCCAAAGGATGATTATGAAAAGCTCTGGTATCAGGAGATGATTGTCAAGATAAACAAATTCAGCGATGCAAGAAATCAGAGAGTGATGTGCAGTTCAGAAGGAATTCCTGTATTTATGTGGTGGATGTTGATTGTGTTGGGGATTATTACGCTTGGTTTTACTTTCTTTTTTGGGATCAGTAATTCATATATGCATATATCGATGGCTGTGACTTTGTGTGTTGTTATAACACTCGGAATATTGACAATCTATGCGTTCGATCATCCGTTTGCCGGAATAATTACGGTTACGCCGGAACCATTTATCGAGCAACTGCGGCACTGGAAGGGATATGTCCTGAAAGGATACTGAGCGATAAAAGAGAGTCGGTTATTTTATGATTTATGAAGACTGTAATGTTTATTTCTTATTCTGCTTGATGACGGATATGCATAGTTGAAGTGAATACTTTTATTACTGTCGCTTTGGCTTTCTTTGAACACTTTTAAAAAGTGTCATGAACGACCTGAATTGAAAGCTATCGATATGAGAAATACGATTGCCATCCAATACTGCATTATCGTGAAAATAAGTATTTGAGGTTTTCTGTGTTGAATTCATTTAGCGAAAAGGAATGGATTTGCTGTTTGAAAAAATCAATCAGAATCCGAAGCGAAAGTTGCGTATCAGAAGCGCGTTGCTTTTGTTGCTGTTTGCTTCAGCCGTGACATTCACGGGCACTGTCGTTCATCTGATTGTGCTTCACATTTCCAGCAGAAACGAGAGGCTGGAAAAAATTGTAAAGGGTACGCTTGCCGATGCACGATGTATCGAGAGGATAACAGGTGATATCAAGATCAATATACGGAATATCGCATCAGGTGTTGTTCAGAAGCATCTTGATGAAAAAACATTGCTTGAACAGCTCTGCCGCCGTATGGCGGATAACCATTTTCCGTACGACATAGGGTTTTATTTCGATGATTCGTCTGCTGAACTACAGGTCAGCATGGTGCGCACTCTTGTCAATATTCTGCAAAAACAGCATATACGCGTGTTCGATTCGGCTGAAACGTATAGCTGCTGGAGTGGTATTACAACATCCGATACTGGTGATGGATGGAAAAAAATACAGTGGAATATTGACGAACAGGGAGGAGTCATCACTTATCAGCAGCGAATCTTTGGATTTGATGAACAAGGGCGAAAGGTGGCATTGGGGAGAGTCGCTGCCAGAGTGCGGGTTGACGATCTTGAACGTGCGATGGCTCTTCAGGATATGGGAAACTATGGCTACAGGGTTTTGTTTGACCATGATGGACAGGCCTTATGGCACCCATTACGGGAAATGGTGAAAAACGCATTCCTGTTCATGCCATATGCAGAGAAAAAATATTCTTTTAAACAGCATAGCATGGTTTACAGTGCCTTTCATCAGAACCGTCCGGTGACCATTGAAGGTATCAGGAATATCATTTCAGGACAGTCATCCGTACTGCGTCTTGAGTCTGTGCATACAACCGGCTGGATGATTGGCATGGTTATGCTCGAAAATGAGCTTACCGTTCCTGACTCTGTGGTCAAGCGATGTGTGCTCAATATTCTATTGACTTTTGTTCTGTTCATGCTGATTTCGGGGCTTATAGCGGTTGTCTTTTCTCCTTCGCCTGAAATTCTTGCTAAACGGATGCGAAAGTACTCATGGTTTACCAGCGTTCTTTTCATCGCTGGTGTTGGTGGAATATGGATATTGCAGATATCAAAAGGGGTACGTTCCTCATATGTTCATGAATGTATTACCGAAAGATCACAAGTCGCACGTTTTATCAAGACTGAGACATGGAAAGCAAAAGATGCAGGCGAAAAACCACGCCAATGCATTCCTACTGGGCTTATGATCAGTTCCGCTCGCATATCGGAAATACCGGAGACTGTTGAACTGGCCGGTTTGATCTGGCAACGGATACCAGATTCTCTGTCCATTGAAAACACTGCCGGATTCTGGTTCCCGGATGAAATCGAGACAAGAAAAAAAGAGGTCTATCGAATGCGAGATGGTGATGCAACGGTCATCGGGTGGAAATTTAATACACGGATTCATCAGGATTTCAGAACGAGCATCTATCCTTTCGATTGGCTTGACGTGAATCTCAGGATGCGTCAGCGAGAGGATGCGGTTTCAGCGAGGCTCATACCAGATCTCGCGGCCTATGCGATAATATCTCCAACAGCCAAACCGATGATCACCAGCGATTTTACGCTGCCAGGTTGGCGCATTGAGAATACATACCTGAAATTCGGTAACGACCAAAGTCTGAAGGCGGTGTACCTCGGGTTTCATCATTCGAGATTGAGGCCAGAGATGAACGATCTTGTTCTGGTTTTATCGATAGGACGTGATTGGGTGAGCAGTTTTGTTTCGGTGCTTATTCCGGTTCTTGCCATATTTTCGATTCTGTTTTCTAATATCTACATGATCACAAACCAGGATGAGACCAGGAAACAGTTTAATTTCAATGCGATGGCGGCATCCTCAATCGGTTCAGGTTTAGCCCTGTTCGTGGTGATTGCCATTCAGAATGTTAGAACCAGAGTAATACCCGAAGGCATTCTGTATGTCGAAAAAATCTATTTCATTATATACATGGCCATTCTCGTCAATGTAGTAGTGGCTATCTTCGTCACCGAGAAACGGGGATTTATTCTCTCTTACAACAATGGGCTTATTGTCCGGTATCTTTATTGGCCGTGTTATACTGCCATTCTATTTCTTGTTACTTCGCTGGAGTTTTATTGATGTTTTACTTTGTGAGCATTTATCAGGATAAGTTGATTTGAGATTGAATAAATATTTCGAAAATTAGTAAAGAAGTGGCTCATATCTATATTTTTCGAATGTGATAATGATTAGGTTTTTTTGTGCTACCATTGCAATCAGAACAGTATGTATTATTTTCTAATAAACATTAAACAAAATAAAGATGCAACCATTCAATGTCGCAAATGATGACCACGTCGTAGAGGTGCGTGATGCAAATGGGATACCAGGTGAGATCATCTCAGTACGGACAGACTTGGGGAATAGAGTAAACGCATGGCGGCCAAATCCGCCCATTACAGGAAATCCTGAGCATGGCTACTTCTGTCATGGATTTAGCCTCGGTACATGCTACTTTGCTTCGCTCCCGAATGCTGGCTATTCAGTGACTTCTGGAAAATCAATGGTTAGGGTGCTCGCAGACGAGTATGTGAAGATCGGGGATATCCGGGGGCTTGCGCCGCTCGGCATTCCTCAATCGAGAGATCTGATTATTTGGTGGCAGGGCACGAACCCTGTCCATTCTGCTTTACTCGAGGTTCCGGTTACTACGGCAAACGGCTTGGACACAAATGCAACGTTGGTTAGTAGTAAGACGGGTACCGGGATCGTTAAAATCAATGTTCCACTGTCAGGCGTTAACGATGATTATCCCAATGCAAGCTTAGTAGAATTATATCGACGAGCATGATGAATCACCTACCCCGCAGCTCTGCTGCGGGGTAGGTGATTCGCGATCATAGCTGTTATCCGACAACTCCGCCAAGTAGCAGAACCAACTCTTGACATCTTCCCCGCTATCCCCAAACGCCCCTACCACGACAAACTGCACTCCGCCCCGCACAGCATTCGCAGCCGAATGATAATGCCCACTCAGGACAGCTCGTACATTCGGGTAGCGTAACAATATCGCCGTGACCTCTTCGTGATTCCATAACAGGCCGTGTTTTTCGTCGGTGGTTTCTTTGAGGAGCGGGAGGTGGCTGAGGATGATGACGGGCTCTTCATTCCTCAATGCGAGGTCGAGTTCGTTCACGAGCCATTCGAGTTGTTGGCTGCCGATGGCTCCGCAGTAGAAGGGGGCTTTGACGACGTCGCGGTACCAAGCGAGCAGGTGGCGGTCGGCTTCGGTTTGGGGTTCGTTGATGGTGGATACGTCCATGCCGTCGAGGGCGATGAAGCGGATGCCGCGCTGGGCGAAGGTGTAGTAGAGGCTGTCGAGGCCAATGATCGCTTTGTAGCGCTCGGGCGGGACGGCGAGGCAGTGGTTGCCCGCGACGTGATAGACCTTGCCGGGGAAGCGGGCGAGCATGTCGCGCACGGCGATGAGGTCCGTCTCGGCTTCGGGGCTTTCGCGGCTGATGAGGTCGCCGAGCTGGATCACGAACTCCGCGCCCTCCCGCGTCCACTGCTCGATGCACCGCGCGAGACCGGCTTGCGTCTCTTTGCCGGTCTCGGTTTCGGGGTTGTAGTGAATGTCGGTGACGATGCCGAACCGGAGCGTGTCGTTTGTCCTCTCGCTCATGGCCTTTCCGATCATTCGCCGAATTCGGAGAGGTAGCGCTTGATGTATTCGTCGAGGTCGCCGTCGAGCACGTTTTCTACGTCAAACCGCTCGTAGTTGGTGCGGTGATCCTTGATGCGGCGGTCGTCGAGTACGTAGCTTCGAATCTGGCTGCCCCACTCGATCTTCTTTTTCTTGCCTTCGATCTCGCGTTTCTGCGCCTCCTCCTCTTCGCGTTTGCGCTGGTAGAGCTGGGCCATGAGCATCTTCATGGCGCGTTCCCGGTTCTGAAACTGCGAACGCTCCTCCTGGCAGCCAACCACAATGCCCGACGGGATGTGCTTGATGCGCACGGCGGTTTCGACCTTGTTGACGTTCTGTCCCCCCTTGCCGCCGCTGCGGAAGGTGGAGAGTTCGAGGTCTTCCTTGCGCACTTCGATTTCGACATCCGGCGGCGCTTCGGGGTAGGTGAAGACGCTGGCGAACGAGGTGTGGCGGCGGGCGTTCGAGTCGTAGGGCGAGACCCTGACGAGCCGGTGAACGCCGTTCTCGGCCTTGAGGTAGCCGTAGGCGTAAGGGCCGATAATTTCAAGCGTGGCGGTTTTGATGCCCGCGCCGTCGCCCTCCTGGTAGTCATCGGTAAAGACCTTGAACCCCTTGCGCTCGGCCCACCGCATGTACATGCGGTAGAGCATCTCCGCCCAGTCCTGCGCCTCGGTTCCGCCCGCGCCCGCGTGGATGATGATCATGGCGTTGCCCGCATCGTCCTTGCCGGAGAGCATGTTGCGGAACTCGATCGCGCCGAGCTCCTCTTCGAGCCGGTCGAGCGTGGCGTCGAGGTCGGTGACGAGCGACTCGTCTTCGAGTTCCGTGGCGATATCAATCTCCTCGGCGGCGTTACTCGCCTCGGTGCTGAGCCGGTCGAACTCCTCCGTCCACGACTTGTGCTCCTTCAGCTCTTTGAGCAGGGCGTTGGCCGATTTCTGGTCGTTCCAGAAGTCAGGCGCAGCCGAGATTTTTTCGAGGTCGCTTATTTTTTCCTTGCGCTCATCGATGTCAAAGATACCCCCGTAACTGATCCAGACGGTGGTTGATGGCGTGCAGGCGATCTTTTTCAGGGTCGAACATGGTCGTAAAAATAAAAGTGTGCGTTGAAAATGGTTTTCGGGAGGGCGACCGGCTTCAGCGGCGCCCAGCCGACTGGTGAGAATATAAACATTTCGAATCCCCTGTAAAGTGCTTGCAAAAAATCACGGAGAGCCGCCGCGTGCAGCCTGACTCCGCCGGGTGATCCTTTTGCGGCTGAATCGGGTTGTTGATAGTGGAAAACACTGTTACAGAGCCGCCAGATGCAGCCATCACAAGCACAGATGAATACCGATGTACCTCCGCGCCCCGAAACCGAGACCGGATTGACGGGTGAAGAGGTGCGACGCCTTCGGGAAACTTACGGATTCAACGAGGTGACGGCACGGAAACGCCATCCCGTGCTTGAACTTCTCGCCCGTTTCACCGGCGTTTCCGCCTGGATGCTCGAACTCATCCTGATCATATCGCTTGTCCTCGGCAAGTACTCTGACGCGGTGGTCGTCGGTGCGCTGCTGGTCGTCAATGCCGTCGTTGGATTTTATCAGGAGCGCCGGGCCTCCGGCATTGTCGAGACGCTGCGGCGACGCTTGCAGGTGAGCGCCCGTGTGCTGCGCGATTCGAGCTGGCAGGTGATCCCCGCACGTGAACTGGTTCCGGGCGACCGGCTCCGGGTGCGGCCGGGAGATTTCGTGCCCGCCGACCTGCGTCTCGTGTCCGGCGAGCTTCGCGTCGATCAGTCGGCAGTGACCGGTGAGTCGGCAGAGGTCGGTAGATCGACCGGCGAGACGCTCTTTTCCGGTTCAGTGATCCGTCGGGGCGAAGGGGATGCGCTGGTTGAATTGATCGGGTCGAAGACCTACTATGGGCGGACGACGGAGCTGGTCAATCTCGCCAAGCCGGTGCTGCACATCGAGGAGGTGGTGGCGCGGCTGGTCAGGTGGCTTTTCGTGATTCTCGGCACCCTGCTCGGCCTTGTGTTCGCGGTTTCGATCTTACGCGGCATGGCGGTGACGGAGATTCTGCCGCTCATGCTGGTGCTGCTCATGAGCGCCGTGCCAGTTGCCTTGCCGGTCATGTTCACGGTCAGCATGGCGGTCGGTTCGCGGGAGCTGGCGCGGCTGGGCGTGCTGGTGACCCGCCTCAGCGCTGCCGAAGATGCCGCGACGATGGACACCCTCTGCGTCGATAAAACCGGCACGATCACCATGAACCGCCTCGGCGTCGCGGCGGTGATGCCGGTTGGCGGGGCCTCCGGGGCGGAGGTGCTGGCCTCGGGAGCGCTCGCCTCCAGTGAGGCCAACAACGATCCCATCGACATGGCTTTCCTCGAAGCCGCTCGCGAGCGCCGGTGTTTCGAGAACCGCCCGACGGCAAGGACGCTCACCTTCGTGCCGTTCGATGCGGAACGCCGCCGTACCGAAGCCGTGATCGATGAGGCTGGCGTCGTGAGCCGCGTGATGAAGGGGGCGGTAGCGACCATCGCCGCCCTGTGCAACGAGGACGACGCTGCCCGCGCCGTGCTCGGCGGCATGGCGGCGGAGGCCGCCAAAAAAGGGTACCGGGCGCTCGCGGTGGCGAAAGGGATGGAAAACGGCCCATGCAAGGTCATCGGCATGGTGACGCTCTCCGATCCGCCCCGCCCGGAGGCCGCCGGGCTGATCGAAACGCTGAACAGGCTCGGCGTCAGGGTTCGCATGTTGACCGGGGACGCCCTTCCGGTGGCCATCGAAACTGCGCGGCTGGTCGGGTTGAAGGGCATCAGGCGCGCCGCCGATCTCTCCGCAGGCGAAGCGGGCGCTGGCGAGAAGATCATTGCCGATACCGGAGGATTTGCCGAGGTCTATCCCGAGGACAAGTACCGCGTTGTTCAGTTCCTGCAAAGGGCGGGACATGTAACCGGCATGACCGGCGACGGGGTCAACGACGCCCCGGCTTTACGCCAGGCAGAGGTCGGGATCGCCGTCAGCTCGGCTACCGATGTCGCCAAGGGCGCGGCCAGCGTGGTGCTGACCGAGCCGGGTCTGACGAACATCGTCGCGCTGGTGGAGCAGGGGCGCATCATTTACCAGCGCCTGCTTACCTGGGTGCTGAACAAGATCAGCCGGACGGTGCTCAAGGCGGCGTTCGTGTCGGCGGCATTCCTGATGACCGGCAAATTCGTGATTTCGGCGTTCGCCATGCTGCTGCTCACCTTCATGAACGACTTCGCCAAGATCGCCCTGGCCACCGACAGCGTCAGGCCTTCCCAAAAGCCCGAGACGTGGAATATCGGGCGATATGTCGTTGTGGCGGTTGCGCTTGGCGTTGCGATGGTGGTGGAAGCGCTCCTGCTGCTCGCGCTCTGCCGGGAACCGTTCGGCCTGTCGGAGACTGACGGCTCGCTTTTTACCTTCAGCTTTCTGACGCTGCTGTACCTGGCCATCTTTTCGATTCTCTCCGTTCGGGAACGGAACCGTTTCAGCGCCTCCATGCCCGGCAGGGCGCTCTTGCTCGCGCTTGCCGCCGATGCAGTCATCGGCACTGCATTGACCTTTGCCGGACTTCCCGATTTGAAGGCCCTGCCGTGGTGGCAGATCGTGAGCATCTTCGGCTACGCGGCCATCTGCTGCCTTGTCGTCAACGACCTGCTGAAGGTGGTGATGCTCAGGTTCGTGGTCTATAGCGACTCGACACGGGCGGTTTGAGTGCGCAGGATGTTCCCGGCAGCAAGTATTTCATGAGTACCATCAGTTCGAAATTTTGATGACAGCGGTGGATCGGCGCGAGGCTGCTGTCCATAACCACGGAGACAACGATGATGAACAGGGCGATCGATGATCTGATGCATGAGCATGGCGCGATTCACGAAGCATTGCTGGTGCTCAAAGGTATTGCGAAACGGCTGGATGAGGGCGGCGCGGTGGAAGAGGGGGATATTTCGGATATTCTCGGCTTCCTGAAGCTGTTTGCCGACGGTTGCCATCACGGCAAAGAGGAGGAAATTCTGTTTCCGGCGCTCGTCAACGTCGGCCTTTCAGAGGATGAGGGGCTGCTGAGTGTGCTGCTTTCGGAGCACCAGCGGGGGCGCGAGCTGCTCAGGGTCATGGAAACCGTCAGCTTTCCGAGGCTCGATCCGGCGAGATTCTCGGCAGCCGTGAATGGCTATATCGAGTTACTCAACAACCACATACGGAAAGAGAACACGATTTTTTTCCCCATGATGCAGACGCTCCTGACCGCGCATCAGTTCGATGCAATGGCCAAAGCTTTCGATGACTTTGAACTGTCAGTGATTGGCGAGGGAAAGCATGAAGAGCTTCGCGCACTGCTGACCACGTTACGCGCCCGTTACGCCATCGGTTGAGCGGATGCGGCGGCTTTCCGGGCATCCGGTTTCGCGGGATCGGATAGCGGAGATTTAAAGGCGAGAAATAAGATGCTTCCTTGCGGGGGAAAGAGCGCTACATTTCATATTTTTACGGATGCAAAACGGGAGTTTTCAGCATCGTTCGGCCTCAAGACGATGATGGATAGCCCGCAACCGCTCTCCGGAAACGCGGTCTGAAGTTCCACATATTTACAGCCTATGAAATCTGAGTTTCTCCTGCCTGCCCCGATCCGTGCAAATCAGCCTTTCGATGGCCGACGCCGCGTCGTGATCGACCGTGTTTTTCCTGAAATCGATGGAGGCCGCTTTCCCGTCAAGAGAGTCGAGGGCGAGCGCTTCGGCGTCGAGGCCGATATTTTCACCGATGGCGCGGACACCATCGTGGCCGAGCTGCTCTGTCGCCGGAAAGGCGAGCCGGAGTGGACGGCGGTTCCGATGACGCACCTCGGCAACGACCGCTGGCGGGCGGCGTTCGAGGTCGGCGAGCCGGGCATGTATGAATATACCGTCGAGGCGTGGGTCGATCATTTCGAGACCTGGCGCAAGGGGTTGCGGAAAAAGCTCGATGCGGGCCAGGATGTGGCGCTCGATCTGCGCATCGGCGCGGCGCTCGTGGAGCTTGGCGCGGCGCGGGCGGCGGACGAGGAGGCCGGGACGCTGCATCACTACGTCGGCCTGCTCTCGGTCGGCGGACGCGAGGCGGCCGTCGAGGCGGCGCTGGGCGAAGGGCTGGCGGCGGCGATGCGTCGCGCTCCCGAAAAGGCGCTGGCGAGCCTCTACGACAAGACGCTGCTGCTCCAGATCGACCGGAAGCTGGCCGGGTTCAGCACCTGGTACGAATTCTTCCCGCGCTCGTGGTCGGAGCGGCCCGGCAAACACGGCACCTTCCGCGACTGCATGAAGCTGTTGCCGCGCATCGCCTTGATGGGCTTCGACGTCGTCTATCTGCCGCCGATCCACCCTATCGGTCTCGCCAAGCGCAAGGGCAAGAACAATGCGCTCGTCGCGGGGCCGGAGGATCCGGGAAGCTGCTGGGCGATTGGCAGCCCCGACGGCGGCCACACAGCGGTGCATCCCGAACTCGGCACGATGGCGGAGTTCGAGGCATTCGTCGCTGAGGCCGAAAAGCACGGCATCGCGGTGGCGCTCGACATCGCTTTCCAGTGCTCGCCCGACCATCCGTGGGTCGAGGAGCATCCACAGTGGTTCCGCTGGCGTCCCGACGGCACGGTGCAGTTCGCCGAAAATCCGCCCAAGCGCTACGAAGATATTCTGCCCATCGACTTCGAGTCGGCGGACTGGCAGAACCTCTGGATTGCGCTCAGGGATATTTTTCTCTTCTGGATCGAAAAGGGGGTCAAGGTGTTCCGCGTGGACAATCCCCACACCAAGGGGTTCGCCTTCTGGGAGTGGGCGATTGGCTCAATCCGCGAACTGCACCCCGACACGATGTTCCTCGCCGAGGCGTTCACCCGGCCCAAGCTGATGGCGCGACTCGCCAAGGGGGGCTACACCCACTCCTACACTTACTTCACGTGGCGTAACTCGAAGCACGATCTTCAGGAGTATCTGACCGAGCTGACCACCACCGAACTGCGCGAGTACATGCGCCCGAACTTCTGGCCCAACACGCCGGACATTCTGCACGAGGAGTTGCAGGGGGGCAGCCGGGCGATGTTCATCATTCGCTTCATGCTCGCCGCGACGCTCTCGTCGAACTACGGCATGTACGGTCCGGCCTACGAGCTGTGCGAAAATACGCCATTTCCCGGCAAGGAGGAGTACATCGACTCGGAGAAGTACGAGATCAAGCAGTGGGAGCTCGACCGTCCCGGCAACATCCGCTCCGAGATCGCGATGGTCAACCGGATTCGCAAGAACAATCCGGCGCTTCAGCAGACCAGCGACATCACCTTCGTGAGCATCGACGTCTCGCAGGGCCATGAGCACGATCAGCTCATCGGCTACGTCAAATGCTCGCCCGACGGCGAGAACATCATCCTCACGGTGGTCACGCTCGACGACCGCAACCCGCGAGGCGGCTGGCTGCGCTTTCCGCTCGAAAAGTTCGGACGCCCGCACACCGAGCGCTTCACGGTCGAAGACCTGCTTTCGGGGCGCACCTTCGAGTGGAACGGCGAGTGGAACTACGTCGAGCTGGATCCGCACCGGATGCCAGCGCATATTTTCAGGGTCAATCTGCCCTCATGAACTATGGCGTAGTCCAGATCGAAATCGGGATCGAAGTTGGAATCGATGTCGATGCCTTGCGCAGGGGCAAGCCCCCGTGCTTGCCCCCGGTTAGAGAAAGAAATTAGGCTAAAGCCTTGATTTATTTTTTGTTATCTCGTTCTCACCGTCCCGAAAGCTTTCGGGACTCCTGAATATGGGAAAGCCGGTTTCTTCGAGTCATCCGCATTTCCCGTCTTGTCGGGGTTATCATTGCTTATTCAGACCATACTTGGACGTTGCCTTTCTGAAATTACCTAACGCACTTTCTGCAATCACCAATGTCAAAACACAAAGCTGTCAAAAGCTATCAGCCGGAGCCGCTCTGGTACAAGGATGCCATCATCTACGAACTGCATGTCAAGACCTTCTGTGACAGCAATAACGACGGCATCGGCGATTTTCGCGGCCTTACCAGCCGCCTCGGCTACCTCGAAAGCCTCGGGGTGACGGCGATCTGGATTCTGCCCTTCTATCCTTCGCCGCTGCGTGACGACGGCTATGATATCGCCGATTATACGTCAGTCAACCCCGACTACGGCACCATCGACGACTTCCGCGAATTCCTCGAAGAGGCGCACCGGCGCGGCATCAAGGTGATCACCGAGCTGGTGGTGAACCACACCTCCGACCAGCACGAGTGGTTCAAAAAGGCCCGCAAGGCTCCGAAAGGATCGCCCGAACGAGATTTTTACGTCTGGAATGATGACGATAAAAAATACGGCGAAACGCGCATCATCTTTCAGGATTTCGAGGCCTCGAACTGGACGTGGGATCCGGTGGCCGGTCAGTACTACTGGCACCGCTTTTTCCATCACCAGCCCGACCTGAACTTCGAAAATCCCGCCGTGCACCAGGCGCTCCTCGACGTGCTCGACTTCTGGCTCGGCATGGGGGTGGATGGCCTCCGGCTCGACGCCGTGCCCTACCTCTACGAGGCGGAAGATACCAACTGCGAAAACCTGCCGCCGACCTTCGAGTTCCTGCGCAAGCTGCGCTCCTACGTGGACGAGAAGTATCCCCACCGGATGCTGCTGGCCGAAGCGAACCAGTGGCCGGAGGACTCCGCCGCCTACCTCGGCAAGGGGGACATGTGCCACATGAACTTCCACTTCCCGCTCATGCCGCGCATGTACATGGCGCTGGCCACCGAGGATCGCTTCCCGATCATCGATATTCTCGCCCAGACGCCGGAGATTCCCGAAGCCTGCCAGTGGGCTTCGTTCCTGCGCAACCACGACGAACTGACGCTTGAAATGGTGACCGACGAGGAGCGCGACTACATGCGCCGCATCTACGCGCATGACCACCGGGCGCGCATCAACCTCGGCATCCGCCGCCGCCTCGCGCCCTTGATGTCCAACGACCGCCGCCGCATCGAGCTGATGAACATCATGCTGCTCTCCCTGCCCGGCACGCCGGTGCTCTACTACGGCGACGAGATCGGCATGGGCGATAACTACTACCTCGGTGACCGCGACGGCGTGCGCACGCCGATGCAGTGGAACGCCGACCGCAACGCCGGCTTCTCGCGGGCCAATCCGCAGAAGCTGCTGCTTCCGGTGATCATCGATCCCGAGTATCACTACGAGGCAGTCAACGTCGAGGTGCAGGAGTCGAACCCGAACTCGCTGCTCTGGTGGATGCGCCACACCATCGCCACCGCCCGCCGCTTCAAGGCCTTCAATCGCGGCAAAATCGAGTTCCTCAAAGGTAGCAATCCCAAGGTGCTGATGTTCATCCGCAGCTTCGAGGATGAATCCATCCTGACGGTCATCAACCTTTCGCGTAACGCCCAGGCGGTCAACGTCGATCTCGCCGCCTACGAGGGGTGCGTGCCCGAAGAGCTTTTCAGCATGAACCGCTTCCCGAGAGTACGGACGGAGCCTTATATGGTGGCGCTCGCTCCGTATGGCTATTTCTGGCTCAGGCTTCTGAAGGATGAGCCAGTTGCCGGGCGCGAAGCGCAGCTCGAAAAGGTTGTCATGCAAGCCGGAAGCTGGCCGGAGCTGTTTGCCGGTCGCAACCTCGACCGTCTCGAAACCTCTCTCTTGCCTCCGTACTACAAGAGCGCCCGCTGGTTTGGCGGCAAGGCCCGCAACATCATCAGGGTGCGGGTGCTCGACACGGTGCCGGTGGCGGGTATGGAGAGCGCGCTCATGGCCGTCACCGAAGTGTACTACCCGAGTGGCGAAAACGAGCGCTACCAGCTCCCGATGACCTTCGTGCCGCTCGAAAGGGGCGACCTCTCCAGCGAGTCGTTCCGCCGCCACGCCATAGCCCGGATCGATCTCGACAACAGGGCCGGTTACCTCATCGACGCCTCCATCGATGAATCGTTCCGCAGGATCCTGCTCGACCTGATCTTCCGCAAGGAGTCGTGGCCGGGCGCGGCTGGCGCGGTGAGCGCCGAGAGCGGCAAGCTGCTCGACGTGGCCGCTGGCTCGGAACTCCCGGCATCGCATCTGATGGGCAGCGAGCAGAGCAACACCTCCATCAGATACGGCGAGCAGTTCTGCCTCAAGCTCTACCGCAAGATCGATACCGGCATCGCGCCGGAGATCGAGATGTCACGCATCCTGACCGATCGTACCGGCTTCCGGAACATGCCGGTCTACCTCGGCTCGATCGATTATGCAAAGAACCACCGCGAGCGCTACTCCATCGGCATACTCCAGAACTTCGTGCCGAACGAGTGCGATGGCTGGCAGTTCAGCCTCGACCACGTGCTCCGGTACTACGAAACGGTGCTCCTGCGCAGCGCCCAGGGGGTCTGCCCGCCGCCGCTTCCCGCGCTTTTGGACACCACGCACGAACTGCCGGAGATCATGCATGAGCTTGTTGGCGAGTTCTATCTTGAAATGGTCGGCAAGCTCGCCGAGCGCACGGCAGAGATGCATATCGCTCTCGGATCGCTCGACAGCGACGCGGCGTTCGCTCCCGAGCCGTTCACCTCGCTCTACCAGCGCTCCATCTTCCAGGCGATGACCGACCAGGTCAAGCGCACCATGATTTTCCTGCGCGAATCGATGCGCTCCGTGCCGAAAGAGGCTCGCCCGCTTGCCGAGGAGCTGCTCGACATGGAGGCGACGATTCTCGAACAGTTCGAGCCGATCCGCCGCGAGAAGATCGAGACCGTCAAGGTCAGGATTCACGGCGACTACCATCTCGGCCAGGTGCTCTTTACGGGCAACGACTTCATGATTCTCGACTTCGAGGGGGAGCCTGCCCGTTCGCTCTCGGAGCGCAAGATCAAGCGCTCGGTCTACCGCGACCTTGCCGGAATGTTGCGCTCGTTCGACTACGCAGCCTCCAACGTGCTGATGCTGAACCAGTCAATTCGCCCCGAAGACCGCAAGAAGCTCGAACCGTGGGCGGAGCTCTGGAGCTATCATATGGGCCGCCACTTCATCGATCTCTATACGAAGCACACGACTGGCAAGGAGCTGATTCCCGATGAGGCCCGCCAGCGTGAACTGCTGCTGCGCAGCTATCTGATGAACAAGGCGATTTACGAACTCAACTACGAACTGAACAACCGCCCCGAGTGGCTGCCGATTCCGATGAACGGCATCCTGCGCCTCATCCGGGCCTGACCTCCGCTGTCCGCCGCCAGCCTTTTCGCCACAAACGGAGAGGCTGGATGGGCGACCATCCTTACACGAAAATATCCATGCAGGAACACCATATCGAAACCACGGTCAGCGGACGCTATCTCCTCGAAGCGCCGGAGGGCGTTGGCCCGTTTCCGTTGCTGGCCGGATTCCACGGCTACGGACAGAGCGCCGATGACGAGCTGGAGCTGTTGCGAAGCATTCCCGGCTCCGAACGCTGGATTCGCCTCTCCATCGAAGCGCTGCATCCGTTCATCAACGCCAAAGGGCAGCCCGCTGCGAGCTGGATGACGCGGCGCGACCGTGAGCTGCGCATCGCCGAGAATGTCCGCTACGTCGATGCCGTCATCGAACGGGTCATGGCGGAACTGCCGCTCGATGGCCGCCTCGTGCTGCACGGCTATTCGCAAGGCGCGGGCATGGCCTGCCGTGCGGCGCTGCTGGGACGGCACCCGGTCACAGGCGTGCTGCTGCTCGGCGGCGACATCCCGTCGGAGCACGACGATCTCGCCCGGATGCGAGCCGTGCATCTTGCCCGAGGCGAGAACGACCACTTCTATCCGAAAAAGCACTACGAGAACGATCTTCGCCGGATACGGGACAATGGCATCGAACCGTCGCTGACGCTCTTCCACGGTGGCCACGCCCCGACCAGCGACTATTTCGAGGCCGCCGGGAGGTTCCTCGACGGGATCGGGTGAGTTCGGTATTTGCAGAAATTGTACCTGGATTGTAATTTATCCTTGCAAATCAGGGAGTCACATTCCATAATTGCAAGGATGATTGAAAGAATATTGATCCATAAGCTTCAGAAGGCGCTGACGCTGTATCCCGCTGTCGCCCTTCTCGGCCCTCGCCAGTCAGGCAAAACAACGCTGGCTCTTGAGGTTGGATCGGCGCGTGATGCGCTCTATCTCGATCTCGAATCGGAGCTGGATCGCTCGAAGCTCGCCAGTCCGGAACTCTACTTGGGAGAGCGTCTCGACCGTCTGGTCATTCTTGACGAAGTGCATCGGACGCCGGGACTTTTTCCGGTGCTTCGTGGGCTGATCGATAAAAATCGCAGAGCGGGCAGGCGATCAGGGCAGTATCTGCTGTTGGGGTCAGCCTCGCTCGATCTGCTCCGGCAGACGGGCGAGACGCTTGCGGGAAGAATCTCTTATCTCGAACTGACGCCGTTTTCCATTCTTGAAATCGAGAATTCCGCGCTCGATGCGCTTTGGGTGAGAGGCGGGTTTCCTGACAGCTTGCTTGCCGTCGATGATGGGGTGAGTTATCAATGGCGGCTCGACTTCATCCGCACCTATCTCGAACGCGATATTCCACAGTTTGGCTCGCGCATATCGGCTGAAACGCTGCGAAAATTCTGGACGATGCTTGCGTGGAATCAGGGTGGTTTGATCAATCAGGCTCAGTTCGCGAGAAATCTTTCAATCGACATCAAAACAGTCGGCAATTATCTCGATCTGCTGGTCGATCTGCTGCTGGTGAGGCGGCTGCTGCCCTGGCAGGAGAACATCGGCAAGCGGCTCGTCAGGACGCCGAAGGTGTTTGTGCGCGACAGCGGGCTGGTTCACGCGCTGCTCGGCATCGCCGACAAGGAGAGCCTGCTGTCGCATCCGGTGGTGGGGCAGAGCTGGGAGTGCTTCGTTATCGAGAATCTGCTGAATGCTGCGCCCGATCTGGCGCAAGGCTATTTCTGGCGCACCTCAGGCGGCGCGGAGATCGACCTGCTGCTCGTGTGGCCGGACGGGAAAAAGTGGGCGGTCGAGATCAAGCGAAGCCTGTCGCTAAAGCTGGAGCGCGGGTTTCATTCGGCGCAAGAGGATCTGAAGCCGGAGCGCTCGTTCGTCGTCTATCCCGGCACGGAGCGGTATCGCATCTCCGAGACCGTCGAAGCGATCTCCCTGCGCGATCTCGCCCTCGAACTTCGCGCCAGCGGGCCGGTCTGAGCTGTCAGCGTCGAACTCTTCTAACTCTTTCCTCCCTGAATCCCTACTCGCGGGCGCCGCGCTGGCATTCGACGATCCGTTCTTTTCCCGGACGGAAGACCGTGCGGAGCACATTCAGCGCTTTATGCGGATCGCGTGAGCCGCAGACGAAGATGTCGAGGGCGATATAGTTGAATTCGGGCCAGGTGTGAATGCTGATGTGGGATTCGGCCAGCAGAGCGACGCCGGTGATGCCGTTGGCGCTGTCAGCTCCCTCGCCGAAGGAGTGCAGCTTTATATCGAGCACGGTCGCGCCGCAAGCCACGGCGGCCTCACGCAGCGCGTGTTCGATGATTTCCGCATCCTGCAAATGCTCGGCATCCCAGAAATCGATCAGAAGATGCAGCCCGGGGGTGATGAGTTTAGCCATGATATTCCTGAAGTTTGATAAACCGCATCCCGATGCCGTCGTGCGCCATACACCGTCGAAACCGGCGGGCAGCGGCCTGAGCCACGCAGGCGGATCGGGGCGTAAGGCGCTTCATGCCTGGCTCCGCGACGGAATGCCGAGGTAGGCGAGCACCTGCCCGGCGGCGCGGACGCCGTGGGTGCAGGCCTCTTCGAAAATCGAAATGCCGCTCAGATCCGAGTGCGCGGTGAAGATCGGCGGTTGCTGCCGGAGCGCTTGCTTGCGTGCGTCGCCCCAGAGAAAGCCGCGCATCGGACGTATCATCGCGTGTCCCCACACCCAGACATCCACCTGTTCGACATGCCCGTCAAGCTCGGGATGAACCTTCAGCAGCTCCTTGAGAAAGATTTGCCGCCACTCCGCATGGCTCCGGCGCAGCGCCTCTTTGCGTGCATCAGCGGGATCGAGGTGGCTCAGCGGCCAGTAGCAGGTGAGCACGGTTTTCAGCGGTCGCATCTGCGGTATCTGATGCGTGGCGACCACGAAGCCGAGCAGCGGACTGCCATAGACCACATTGTCCCAGCTCAGCGGCGCTCCCTTGCCTGACGGGAGTTTCGAGAGGGTGACGTTGGCAACGGCCCACGGCGACCAGGAGAAGCCATCCGCAGAGCAACTCCACTTTTCCGATTGCATGAGCCGTGAGGCAACGAAACGCGGTGTCGCCACCACGACCGTGCGAGCGATGATGCGGGTGGAGCGGTGCGTCGCCTGATCCCAATAATCGACCGTCACGTGATCGCCCTGATCCGTCACCGCATGGACAAGCGCACCGGTCGTGATGCGGCTTTCGAGCGGTTCGGCAAGCTTGCTGGCAATCCAGCCGTTCCCTTCCGGCCAGGTGATGACGTCGCCCGGTTCGGCATTCGCGGCGGTTCCGTTTCTGGAGGCGAAGTAGTGCAGCCCGGCCCATGCGGAGGTCTCCGCCATCGTTGCGCCATAATCGTCCCGGCAGCAATAGTTCACGTACCAGCAGAGATGGGGCGAGTCGTAACCCTCCCGCGCCATCCATTCAGCCATGGTGATCTCGTCGAGCTTCAGCCACTCCTCGTCCTGCGAGCTTTTGTCGACTGGAATCGCGAACAGGCGCTTGCCGTCGCTTCCTTTCAGGTTTTTGAGGCTTTCCATGAAGCCGAAGAAGCGTTTGTACTGCGCCTCCTCCTCCGCGCCGACGCCGAGCGCCGGGATCAGTCCGTCCTGCCACCGCCCATACCGGTAGAGCCGCTCGTGCGGATCCGCGCAGAGGTAATAGTCATTGTAGAGCGGACGGCCAGCGTCGTCATAACCGGTGATCACGCCAAGCTCTTCGAACAACTGCCTCACCTCCGTGGCCTCTTCGGTCAGAAGCGGCACGTAATGCGCTCCCCACGGATAGGCGGAAACCTCGTTCCTGCCGCTCGCGGAGTTCCCTCCGACCATATGCTCAAGCTCCAGGAGCTGGAAGTCACGGCATCCCGATTTGTGCAGACGGTACCCCGCGGCCAGTCCCGCGATGCCGCCGCCGACGATGACTACCTCTTTTTGCAGCACCTTCGAAGGGGCGGGAAATTCCCCGGTTCTGAGCTTGTGGCCCGTCGCGCTGTTCGCCCCGCGAATGCTTCCTGGAGCGGATTTCTGCGGAGCGAAGCGGTCGAACGCCGCTCCCATTCCCGCGACGCACACGCTGGCCGCGCCTCCGATGATAAACTCTCTTCTGGTGAGCTTCATGGCGGGTGCTCAGTAAATCAGGTATTTCGACCACTCATCGTCGAAATAGTGGATCAGCGCCTGATTGTCGAGGCGCTGGATTTTTGTCTCCACCCGCGCCATATCCATCGGAAAATGAAACATCTCGTCGGCGGTTTCGACGCTGAGATAGCGGAGTCCGCCGGGATAGCTCGCCGGGCGCTGGTAGGGTCGTGGCGAGGCGATGACGTAGCCCCATTCGCCAAACGATGGCACATAGGCGTGGTACGGCGCGGTAAAGAAACCGGCGGCTTCGAGCGTCTTGTTGACGCACCAGAACGACTTCCGGGCCACCAGCGGCGAGGTGCTCTGCACAACCGCAATGCTGTTTTGATCCATCACGCTGCGCAGCAGCCTGAAAAAGGTGATCGAATAGAGTTTGCCGACCGAAAAGTTCGACGGGTCTGGCAGATCGATGATGATCGCGTCGAAGCGCGGCCTGCTGTTTTTCGCCTGCAACTCCTTGAGCCATAAAAACGCATCGGCGTTATGGATGGTGAGTTTCGGCGAAAGCAGCGAACGCTGGTTCAGCGCCAGCAGCATTTCGTTGCTCGAAAAAAGCTCCGTCATCGCCGGGTCGAGATCGACCAGCGTGACCGATTGCACGGAGGGATATTTCAGCACTTCGCGTAGCGCCAGCCCGTCGCCCCCGCCGATAATGAGCACCCGCGAAGTGCTGTCCAGAGCGCTCATGACCGGATGCACCAGCGCCTCGTGGTAGCGGTATTCATCCACCGAACTGAACTGAAGATTGCCGTTGAGATAGAGCCGTACATCCTCGGCCTGCCTGGTCAGCACGATGCGCTGGTAGGGCGACGATCTGGCGTAGATGATATTGCCCTGATAGGTACTGGTTTCCGACAGGCTGGTGATGGTTTCCGAATAGACAAAACCCAGCAACAGCGCCATGAGCGTGGCGAAGGCGGAAAGTTTGTGCAACCGTCTCGCCGGAACCTCATCTTTGATCAAGTAAATCACCAGCAGGGCCACCAGCGTGTTGAGGATGCCGAACAGAAAGCCCGATCTCACCAGACCGAGATAAGGCACAAGCACCATCGGAAACAGAATGGAGGCAAACAGCGCCCCGATGTAGTCGAAGGAAAAAACCTTCGAGACCAGATCCTTGAATTCAAGCCGGTCCTTGAGGATTTGCAGCAGGAGAGGAATTTCAAATCCTACCAGAATGCCGATCACCGTCACGATGCCATAGAGCAGGAGCCTGAATGAGTAGACATGCTCGAACAGCACGAAGAGCACTGCCGCCGAGCAGCCGCCGACCAGGCCGACCAGAATTTCAACGGTGATAAAAAAGCCGAGCAGATTCCTGGTGACGTAACGGGTCAGCCATGAGCCGATACCCATCGCGAACAGGTAGCAGCCGATGACGGTGGAAAACTGGGTCACCGAGTCGCCCAGGAGGTAGCTCGCGAGCGTTCCGGCGATCAGCTCGTAGACCAGCCCGCAAGTGGCGATAACGAAAACGGATACAAGGAGAAGTGGGGCCAAAGCATTGTCCTGACTAAGTTAACCGTGAATGGCCGAAGCGATGATCACCGCGATGCCAATGGCGACCGCGCCGAGAAATATCGCCAGGGAGATGTTCTGCTTCTCCACCAGCTCCTTCCATACCGCCACCTTCGGAGTGAGCATATCCAGAAGAATAAAACAAAGCACATAGGTAAGAACGCCGATGCCGGAGTAGAGCAGGGCGGCCAGCACATATTTGAGCTGGATGACTTCAGTAAGGTTCATGACGGTTCTCCTTATTTGTGATAATGATTGGCGGTTTTGTCAGCCCGCGCTTCACCGGTGAGCAGGCTTGTGAGGACAAAGCCCTGAAAGTTGGCCAGCGACAGCATGACGACGATCAGGAGGCAAAAGGCGGTGTAGATTTTCAGCATGGCGATTTCTAATCCTCTTCCTCGTTGATACGATAGATGGCCGGAGTGTAGTCGCTCTCCGACCAGCGATTTTTTTCAAAATTCCAGCGTTTGAACAGCGCGAAAAGCGGGTAGATGAAAATCGATGCGGTTGCAAGCAAGAAGTTCGACCAGTTCGGCACATCGCGTCTGATCGCCATCGATAATAAGACCCCGCCATTCTTCTCGAAAGCGCCCGAGTCCATATCGACCAGCAGGCGGTAATTTCCTGCCGGAACTTTGGAGAGATACGATTCCGCGGATTGGGAACCCTCGCTCCAGTGCTCACCGCCGTCATAGCCGTGGTAATACTCGATGGCCTGTTTCAGGTCATATGCCTTGTCGGTTTTTTCATCGATCAGTGACAGGTCGAGTTCCAGCCACTCATTGTCAATCTGCGATGAGGTTTGAATCAGTACGTTGCTCTCTTTCGGTATGTTGAAAGAGGCGGTGGCGATGGTCTGACCTTTTTGCGGAGGACGGACGATGAAGCTGTTCGTGTACACTTCGGCATTGTCTGCTGTCGCCATTGTCGTGAACTGAACGGTCAGTACAAGGGCAAACGCGGCGGCGGCGACCAGCCACATGTTGCGGTAGCCGTCCTGAGCTGATGCGGGCTGGTTAGGCGCTACGACCGTTTTGTCTGGCATCTTCTCCCTGATGGCGAACGCGCTGGCGATGTCACCAGGTTCGATATACTCGCCGAGAGAGATGTTGATCTCCTCATTGTTTTTCTCGACGCTGATGATTCGTGGCGGCGCGATGTAATCGGCGACAAAGGTGCGCTCGCCTTTCTTCACGCGCCAATAGAACTCGCCCTTGACATATTGCACGACCGCTTCGCCTCTGAGAAACAGCGCGAATTTCTGGCCTTCGAAAACGATCTCGTTCGAAACTCCGGCCCCCGGCACATCTCGCCTCAAAACCTTGACGAAATTCCAGTTTCCGGACTCCTGTACCAAAAAGCGGAATCCGTAATAGGGATTATAGAGCAGGTACTCGTCCCAGTGGTACATCTCCAAGCCATCGGTTTTATCGGTGTAGCCGATGACCTCCCATTCGATCCCTTTGAGACGACCACGGGTGCCGATGTCGAGCAGGGTTTTTTGCGTGTTCTGATGCGCAGCTTCAATGATCCGATAGTTTTCGTCTGTGGTATCGATCACCGAAGAGCACGATGAACACACCGCGTGAACCGAGAGGCCGACCGCTTTGAGCGTGATCGTTCCGCCGCAGGACGGACAGTTGAAGCGCCTGGGCTTGCCTTTCGGCTTCTCCGGCGGCGGCGCGGCGACGATCCCGGATTGCGACAGATTGTCTTGCATGTTGTCCTCCATCACCAGCCCTCCAGCGCTCTGAGGTTCTTGCAACCCATCTCGTCCCATTCGACATAATTGCCGAGATAGACTCTCGGTTTGCCATCGAGAAGCTCGATGCAGCCGAACTCTCCGCCGCTGCCGGACAGGTCGATCGAGATCGTCTGACGACCCCGCGGCGCGGCAAACGGCAGCTCGCCTTCACTGCCAAGGCAGACGGCGCGCTTGATGTCCACGACCTTCAATTGCTGCGTTCCCAATGTGATATAGGAACCGAGCAGCGGGCCTGAAGTCGCGTCCAGGAAGCCGTTGGTCTCTTGCTTTTCCAGAGCGGCAACCAGCCTGTTCAGCGCCTGTTCGGTTTCCGGGTTCGAGCGATGATCGATTTCGAGGCTGATGGCATAGCTCCCCTGAGCTTCAGCCAGCCACCCCTCCAGTCCATCGTCCATATATAAAAACCACTCGTTCCAGGCGCCATCCACCCATCCGACTTTCAGCCGCCCGATGATTCTGAAAAACTGCCCCTGGCAATGCCCCTCCGTGCCGATTTGCAGCGGACTCATGTCCTCCGGCAGCGACGCCATGGTTCCGATGGACTCCACATCGACATCATGACGCACGATCATCGAGCGGCAATAGGCGCAGACCGCGTAGACCGATATGCCGGATTGAAACGTCACCTCCGCGCCGCAGGATGGACAGTTAACCTTTTTCATCCGCTATCGTATTTTCCCCAGCAGTTCAGCCTTTTTGCTGTCGAATTCCGCTTGCGTCAGCACCCCTTTTTTCAGCAGCTCGCCCAGGCGTTCGAGGGCGACGAACGGATCATCGCCACCGCCGCCGGGCGCGGTATTCGAAGCGTTGCTGGTGGGGGACATCGTGTTCATCATCATCTGACCCATGGCGATGCCCGCGCCAAGGCTCGCGCCCGCGCCCGCAACTCCGCCGGGATTGGCCGCCGCCGCGGCAATGGCGTCGGCGGTCTGGAACTGCGCATATTTGTTCAGATCGCCAACCATCCGCATGGAAGACGCACGGTCGAGATGCGCCTGCAACTCTTCCGGCAGGGAGAGGCTTTGAACGAAACAGCTCATCAGCTCCAGGCCGAGCTTGCTGAACTCCTCAGCCGCAGCCGCTTTCAGCCCGGCCGAAAAGGCGGACTGATTGGCCGCCATATCGATAAAGGGTACATTGCTCTGTCCCAGAAACGAGGAGATCGAGGTGAGCACGATCGAGCGCAACTGCCCTTCCAGATCGCTTGCGCGATAGAGTTCCGTCGTGCCGCTGATGTTCTTCCAGAACCGCTCAAGGTCAGAGAGACGATAGGAATAGATGCCATTGCCCCGGAGGCGAATCACGCCGAACTCCTTGTCACGAATGGTGATTGGTTCAGGCGTGCCCCACTTCTGGTCGATCTGTTCGCGAAGCGAGAAGAAGTAAACATCGGACTTGAAGGGCGACTCGAACAATTTGTCCCAGTTGTTCAGGTAGGTCAGGACAGGCAGGGTTCTGGTCGTCAGCGTGTGCGTACCGGGTTCAAAAATGTCAGCGACCTTGCCTTCATTGACAAACATCGCCTTCTGGCTCTCGCGCACGACGAGTTGCGCGCCGTTCTGAATCTCCAGGTCCTCCATGGGAAAGCGGTAGGCGAGAATGCCCGGTTCCGCCTCCACCCACTGGATGATGTCGATAAATTGCTTTTTGATGAAGTCGAACAAGCCCATCGCTCCCTCCGGTTAGTTTACTTCAAGCATGTTTCGAGCTTGCGCAGCAGTTCGAGCGCCACTTCGCTGGGCAGCGAAGCGCTCTATTGCCGGACAACCGCGCCCCGGCTGTGCCGTTCTGCAAGCCAGGTTCTCGTATCCTCTTTATCTGATTGTCCTTAACGGCTCCGTGTCGTCGCCGCTCCCCGTCTTTTGGTCTGCAAAGGGCAATTTAATCTGTAATAAATTGAATATCAATCGATATACGCGCAATATGCACTGCATGTCGAAAGAATAGTCGTGGTGGCACTGCCTTTGGTAACGGAATAACCATCGATAATCGGCGGCAGGGTGCGCCGGATTCAGCAAGTGGTTATCGGGATTGCTTCGCCGCGTTCCAGAGCGCGTCGAGTTCTTCGGCGGAGAACTCCGGCCAGCTTTTGCCAGACGCCAGCACCGACTCCTCGACTTTGCGGAAGCGATCCATGAACTTGTTGGTCGCCTTGCGCAGGGCGTCTTCGGGGTTCGTGTCGATGAAGCGGCTGTAGTTGACGATGGTGAAGAGCAGGTCGCCGAACTCATCCTCGCGCTCCTCCTTGCCGCTCGCATTCCGCAGCTCGCTGATCTCCTCCGTGAGCTTGTCGAGCACCCCCTCGTCGCTTGGCCAGTCGAAGCCGACGCCCGCCACCTTCTTCTGGACCCGGTAGGCTCGCAGCAGCTCCGACATCGCTTTCGGCACGCCGTCGAGCAGGCTCGTGCGCCCCTCCTTCATCTTGAGGTTCTCCCAGTTTCCGACCACCTCTTGCTCCGTCTCGGCCTTCACGTCGCCAAACACATGCGGGTGGCGGCTGATGAGCTTGTGGCAGAGCGCCTCGAACACCTCGACGAAGGTGAACTTCCCGGACTCGTCGGCCAGCAGCACCTGAAAGCAGACGTGCAGCATGAGGTCGCCCAGCTCCTTTTTCAGCTCGGGATCGTCCCCGGTGTCGATGGCGTGTACCAGCTCGTAGCTCTCTTCAAGCAACAGATGGGCGAGTGACTCCGGTGTCTGCTTGCGATCCCACGGACACTCCGAGCGCAGTACCTTGACAAGATTCACCACCCGCTCGAAATGTTCTGCTGGCGTTACAGCGTTATGGTTGAGGATGGACTCCTTGAAAGCGTCGGTGGATCGGGTTTCTTCCTGCATCATGATTCGGATGGTTGTTGCAATGCCTCAAAGTTACTATTTGGCCGGAGAATCCGTACTATTGATATGAGAACGAATCAGCGAATGGTGTGCTCAAGAGAAAAAAGCCAGTGATTTGTCATCGCGAGTACAGACCCTGTCGGGGGCGTGGCGATCCATCGTTAACTAACCTCGCTGACTTCGCATGGATTGCCACGTCGCTATGCTCCTCGCAATGACGGGGAATGAAGGCTGTTTGGGATTGACTTGACACTTAAAGCAAACGAATCATGAATCTCGCAGGAAAAACCGCCGTCGTGACCGGATCGAGTTCGGGAATCGGGCTTGCCGTGTGTCGCGACTTGCTCGATGCCGGGGCCGTGGTGTTCGGCCTCAGTCGCAGGGAAACGCTGCTCGTTCATGAGCATTTTCGCTGGATTCAGGCCGATGTTACCAGTGATGTTGCCATAGACAAAGCGTTCGATGCCGTGCTCGCACAGTTCGGTCGGGTCGATCTGCTGGTCAACAACGCCGGATTCGGCTTTTTCCGCGACATCGAGCTGATCGATCCGGCGGAGTGGCGGCGGCTCATCGACACCAACCTCACAGCCATGTTCCTCTGCGCCCGCAAGGTCGTGCCGTCGATGAAGGCCGCACGGAGCGGCATGATCGTCAACGTCGGCTCGGTGGCGGGCAAGCGCGGCATCAAGGGGGGCACGGCCTACTGCGCCTCGAAGTTCGCGGTCAACGGCTTCTCCGAGTCGCTCATGGAGGAGCTGCGCGAGTTCGGCATCCGCGTTGCCTGCATCAATCCCGGCTCGGTGATGACCGAGTTTTTCGACCACGCCGGGCTTCAGCCGAAGAAGTACATGCAGCCAGGCGACCTTGCGCGGCTGATCGTCTCGCTGGTCGAGCTGCCCGACGGCATGTTGCCCGACGAACTGACCGTCCGGCCTTTGTAACCTGTTATTCCGTATCGAATTATGTCATCCTCCGATCTTCGTCTTCCCATTCCCGGCCACCCCATCGCCGCCATCGCCACGCCGGTCGGCGTCGGGGCGCTCGCCATCGTGCGCATCAGCGGCGCGGGGGTGCTCGCCATCGCCGACAGTGTGTTCCGCAAGGTTCACGGCGACGGCAAACTCGCCGATGCCGCCGGATACACGGCGCACTTCGGGCGGCTCTACGACGGCGAGGAGATGGTGGACGAGGTGATTGCGCTCGTTTTCCGCTCGCCGCGCTCCTTCACCTCGGAGGAGATGGTGGAGTTCACCTGCCACGGCGGGCCGGTAGTGGTGGGGCGCGTGCTGCGGCTCATGCTCGACAACGGCTGCCGCCTCGCCGAACCGGGCGAGTTCACCCGCCGCGCCTTCCTCAACGGGCGCATCGACCTGTTGCAGGCCGAGGCCATCGGCGAGATGATCCACGCCCGCACCGAATCGGCCTACCGCACGGCAGTCAGTCAGATGAAGGGCGACCTCTCAGCGCGGCTCGGCGGACTGCGCGAGCAGCTCATCCGCTCCTGCGCCCTCATCGAACTCGAACTCGACTTCAGCGAGGAGGAGGTCGAGTTCCAGAGCCGCGCCGAACTCGCCGCGCAGATCGAAGCGCTTCGGCGCGAGGTCAACGCGCTCATCGACTCCTACCAGCACGGGCGGCTCGTCAGCGAGGGGGTCTCGACGGTCATCGCCGGAAAGCCGAACGCCGGTAAGTCCACGCTGCTCAATACGTTGCTCGGCCAGGAGCGCGCCATCGTCAGCCACATGCCCGGCACGACCCGCGACTACATCGAGGAGTGCTTCATCCACGACAAGACCATGTTTCGCCTCACCGACACCGCCGGACTGCGCGAAACGGGCGAGGAGATCGAGCACGAAGGCATCCGCCGAAGCCGCATGAAGATGGCCGAAGCCGACCTGATTCTCTACCTCTTCGACCTCGGCGCGGAGCGGCTCGACGACGAAATCCGCGAAATCCGCGAGCTGAAGGCGGCCCATCCCGAAGCGAAGTTCCTCGCCATCGCCAACAAGATCGACCGGGCTGAAAACGCCGACGCCCTCGTCCGCGCCATCCCGGAGGGCACGGGCGCGGAGGTCATCGCCATCTCGGCGCTGAAGGGCGACGGCATCGACGCGCTCAAGCAGCACATGGGCGATCTCGTCAAAAACCTCGACAAACTGCACGAAGCAAGCGTACTCGTCACCAGCCTGCGCCACTACGAAGCGCTCCGCAACGCCTCGGACGCCCTGCAAAACGCCCTCGAACTTATCGCCCGCGAGTCCGAAACCGAACTCATCGCCTTCGAACTCCGCAGCGCCCTCGACTACGTCGGCGAAATCACCGGCAAGGTGGTGAATGAAGAGGTGCTGAACACGATCTTTGACCGCTTCTGCATCGGCAAATAACTCTTCCGCTGATGTTTATGATAGACGTTAAGGCTAATGATATTCATTAGTTGCAAGTCTTTGAATTTTTTACTTATATTTTTCATTATTATTGTATTGTCAATTTTTAGCCTGATCATGTGAGCTGAAAAATATCTGTAACATTACAGGCTGCACATTTCATTGTCCGATAATCCCATTCAGGGAGTTTGCCATGATGCTGATATTCGCCTTTAACCATAATGGATGGCCAGATTCTTGAGATAGCATACAAAATCAGGCTCTTCCAGAATCTGTTTTTTGTTGGCATGATCTATTTCTCGATCATGTTTTTTAGCAGACGCAACTGGAGTTTTGCGGCAATAGCTTTTCTTGTTGGGGTTTTGTGGCTGGTTTATGTTCCTTCGATTTCCTTGATTATCGGTAATTTAGGGATGGACTCCATCGATGAGACAAAAAGATTCGACAACAAAGAGGCGCTTTTCTGGATTTCCACAATCATTCATTCAGTCAGGCCGTTTCCGTATACCTTTCTCTATTTTACAGGATATGTCGCTCTATCCGCAGTAACTGCTTATCTGCTCAATCTTATCCTGAAAAAAGCTGCATTTGCGAAGTGGAGATATTTTATTCAGACGATGCTCTCTGCTGTATTGATAGTATGCTCTCTTGTCGTTGTTTTTAGGGACTCAGTATTGCTTTTTGCACGAAATTCAAATGAACAGGGGATTTCAAAAAAGAATTTCGAAAATCAAATACCCGCAGTTTACCGTTCGGATAAAAATATAGATATTATCGTTTTTATTGGCGAATCATTGTCTGTGTTCGATATGGGAGTGTATGGCTATCCACGAAACACAACGCCGTATCTGAGCAGGATGTCTCAGGGAAATCGTAACATTCTCGTTTTCCATAATGTCTTTTCTACGCATACGCATACAAGTTTGTCATTACTCGAAGCGCTCTCTTTTCCTGTCGAACGCAGTGAGAATTACCTGCCGATCATTCAAAGAAAAAGAGTTTCTCTTGTCGATGTGCTCAGGAAAGGCGGCGTGCGGACACGACTGATAAGCAATCAGGGCATGATCGGAACATGGAGCGAAGCATCGGCTATCATTTTCAAAAATGCCGATACAATAGTCAGCATCGACAGCCACGCGGTCGGAAATAACGAGCAGTTGCCGGAAAATCCCTGGGGTCATATATTTTTCATGAAGTATCTCGCTGATGACCATGACTCTAACAATATCGGCCAGCCTGTCGTCACGTTTCTTCATTCATATGCGGGGCATGGGCCATATCTTGAAGGCATTCCTGAAGAGTTTCGAACGCCGGTCGATAATTATTTCTCGGTCTATGCGTCGAAGAAAATCTCTGAATCTGATATCGATGCAAGTGAGCAGATCGAGGGATATGATTCAGCCTTGAGGTATGTCGATTTCACGGTGTCACGAATTATTGACTTTATCGATAAACAGAAAAAGCCAACGATTCTGGTTCTGTTCTCCGATCATGGTGAATCGGTCTACACCGGCAGGGGACACGATTCTTCGCGATTTATCCATGAAATGGCGCGAATTCCCTTTATCATCTATTTTAATGATGCCGCGATAAAAAAATATCCTGACCTTTACCAACGGTATCGAACATTGGCTGAAACACGTGAGATTGCAACGCTCGCTCAGCTCTCCTCGGTTATCGCGGATATTGCCGACGTCCGGTTCAAAAAACGCGATGCGTTGAAATATCTGAGTCCGTTGATCGGCGAACCGTGCGTTCATTCGCCAATCATCGTCAGGGAGGTGAAATCGGGTTTGACCTATATCGACCTCAATAAAACCAAACCTGCAATTCCACCGAATTTGAAGTATCATATCACCGATGCAACCGATCCAGCCACTGCCGAGTTTGTCCGTACAAGAGGGCAGAACATACCGCCGGATAAGCGTGATGACAGAAGCACGACCTCTCTGGAGCGGCAGCGGCGCAATGAGCTGATATACGGGGAATAACACTCCGCTCCCAGAAGCATTATCGACGGGCCGTCACAATTCTGGATGATGATGCTTCTGTAGCCCCGCAGTCCGATGTATGCGCCGCACTGCATATGCTGGAGTTTTTTTACGGAATTTTAATGTCGGGTTAAGTCCCGTTTAAGCATTGCCGCCTTACCTTTATCATTGTGTAAGCTCTTTGTATTCAACGTTTAAACATTCGATTACCCATGAACGCGACACTGAAATCCCTCGCAACGCCGCTCGCCGCCGGAGCTTTTATCATTTCGGCGGTTACCGGTACCCTGATCTTTTTCGATGTGGAAATCGGCGCTGTCGAGCCGGTGCACAAGTGGCTGAGCTGGCTTTTGCTTGGCGGCATTGCCTTGCATATGCTCACGCACTGGAACGCCTTCAGCGGCTATTTTTCAAGAAAACCCGCGCTGGCCGTGATGGGAATGGCTCTCGCCGTAGCCGGCGGCTCGATGCTGCCGTTGTTCGGCGAAGAGGAGGAGGGCGAAAAACGCAGCGCCAAAGCCGCCGTGCATGCGCTTGAGGCGACCTCGCTCGAAACCGTGGCGCAGGTCGTTAAAAGCCGTCCAGAGGAGTTGACCGTGCGTCTTAAAGCGGCGGGCATCAGTGTGAACAGCCCATCCGCAACCATCACCGACATCGCCAGAAGCAACGGAAAGGAGAGCGCGGAGGTGCTTGGCGCGATACTCGGCGACCAGGGTGAGCCGAGGGATTGAGACGAAGAATTCAGGATGACGATGCAGCGTGGAAACCGGTTGATGAAGAACGATTCGTGTTTGTCGAGGTTCGCTTTGGAAAGGTCGACGGCAAGCGCCGGATGCTGATTGTGCAGTGCATTCCTCCCGGCGAAGCGATTTTATGGCGTGGTGCTGAAATGTTTTGAAGAATTTTGACATGGCCGCCGGGCTGATTGTACTCAGTCCGGTGGCCATTTTATTTCAGGTTAATTGAAAGGGCGAGAGATTCCTTCGAGGAGGAGATTTTTAGAGTTTCGGACAACCGGTTTGCTCACGATGTTTTTTTTGTTTGGAGGTTTTATTCAAAAGTGAATATATTCATTTGTGAATAAATTCTGAAAACAGGAAAATCATTATGAGGCTTGGAAATCCCGCAACTGGAGATGAATTCTTTGGCCGTACCGAGGAGCTGAGCGATCTTTGGCGTTATCTGGAAGCCGATCACATCCGTTTTCCCGGTGTTCGCCGTCTTGGCAAAACCTCTATTCTGAAACGGCTGGAAGAGGATGCGGCTGAACATGGTCTCATGGCGAAATGGCTGGATGTTTCCGGTATCGATTCGGCTCAGGGAATGGTGACGCTGCTGGATCAGGCGTTTCCTGAAAAATCCATCAGCCGATTTGTCTCCGATAGGAAGCGAGAGGTGAGTCAGTGGTTGAGTATAGTCCGTAAATTTGAAGTTGGTGTAAAAGGAGTTTGTTTCGAATTTGGTGGCGGAGCAGCGATGGAGTGGCAAACGGCGGCGGAAAAATTGTATGAGCGGTTACATAATCGTCCCTTGCTGATTCTTCTCGATGAGTTCCCTGTGATGTTGGAGAAACTCGTTCAGAAGGATCGTCAGGAAGTAGAGCAGCTTCTTGCATGGCTGCGTCGCTGGCGACAATCGCACGGCATCTGCCGGTTTGTTTTTACCGGTTCCATCGGGTTGCAATCCTTGCTCGAAAGGCATGGGCTTGGCGAAACCATGAATGACTGCCATTCCTATCTTCTGGGGCCGTACAAGGTGTCAGAAGCTCGTGGTCTTTGGCGCTATTTCGCTCCTATGTACGACGAAATAGCCTGGCTGGTCGATGATTCGGTCATTGATTACGCACTGACCGCGTTGGCTGGTTGTCGCCCTATTTTCTCTGTTTGTTGCTCGATGAAAGCATTCGCGTAGCGCGGACGCGACGACAGGAATTTCCGGCTGAGGCAACAGACGAGGCGCGCATCGAGATCGTGGATGTCGATGATGCGTACGAAAAGTTGCTTGCCGGACGTTCTCGCTTCCATTATTGGGAACAGCGTCTCAAAAAAAGCCTTGAACCTGCTGATCTTGATTTTTGCCTCAGATTGCTCACCCTTCTTTCCCGCAGTTCGGATGGACTGACTCTGCGCCAGTTGAGCAGCCGTCTGGCGAAGCGCGATCCTGATCCCGACCGCCGAGACCAGCGCTTGCAGGATTTGTTGGTGCGCCTGACCGATGAAGGGTACACGAGCACACCCGACGGCAACAGCCGTATCCAGTTTCTTTCATTTCCGTTACGTGATTGGTGGAGCCGCAACCATGTCTGACAAAATATCAAAACCTGCCCAGCCTGAAGGCGGATTCGCCGCCATCAGTAAGTACAATCCGCACCTCTGGAGCGCGGAGCAGTTACGCGCCATCTTTGTTGCCCGCACAAACGAGCTGGCTGACCTGATGCACACCCTGCGCACCTCGCCGCCGGAGACGGTGGGCCAGCATGTCCTGCTGGTCGGCGCTCGGGGCATGGGCAAATCCACACTCATGCGCCGACTCGCGCTCGCCGTGGAGGATGATCCCGAACTCTCCGCCGCCTGGCTGCCGCTCCGGTTTCCCGAAGAGCAATACACGGTGGCCACGCTTGGGCAGTTCTGGATGAATGTCATTGGGAGTCTCGCCGATGCGTTGCAGGAGCAGGGGCAGATGGCGGTTGTCGATGAACTGGACGCCGCCGCCGAACGCATCGCAGCCTTGCCCGCTGCCGGGCAGGCCGAAGCGTGCCTGGACGTCATCGATCGCTGCGCGACTGAGCGAGGCCAGCGCTTGCTGCTTCTGGTGGACAATACTGATCTGCTGCTTCGCAACATTGGTCGCGATGCCCAGTGGACGCTTCGAGCCACGCTGCAAAGCGATCCGCGGCTGTTGTGGATTGGCGGCAGCTACCAGACGCTCGAAGCGGTGAGTGACTACCACGACGCCTTTCTCGACTACTTCCGCATTATCGAGTTGCGTCCGTTGCAGGCTGACGAAATGCGCAAGGCGCTGCTCGCGCTGGCCGAAACCTTCGGCGGCGAGGAGTTGCGCCGGAAGATGGAGCGCGAACTCGTCGCCCAGCCGGAGCGCCTGCTCACGCTGCGCCAGCTCTCCGGCGGCAATCCGCGCACCACGGTGATGCTCTACGAAATTCTCGCCAACGGCCAGAAAGGTAACGTACGCAGCGATCTGGAGGCGCTGCTCGACAACATGACGCCGCTCTACAAGTCACGCATGGATAGCTTGGCCGGTCTGCAGCGAAAGCTTTTCGCGCACATTCTTGAGCATTGGGCGCCGATTTCGGTCGGTGATCTTTCGGCGGTTTCGCAGGTGCCCAATACGACGATCAGCTCGCAATTGAAGCGCCTCGAACTGGACGGACTGGTCGAAAAAACCACGCTGTACGGCACAACCCGAAGCGGCTATCAGGCCGCCGAGCGCTTTTTCAACATCTGGTACCTGATGCGTTTTTCATCCCGCCGTCAACGCAACCGTCTCGTCTGGCTGGTGGAGTTCATGCGCCTCTGGTTTAGCAATGCCGAACTGTGCGGAATGGCGCAACAGCGGATGAATGACGGACGAACCGCCATGCGCACACTGCATGACTGGGAATACGACCGCGCATTGTCGGATGCTCTGCCATTGCAATCCCCCGAACGCCACGCTCTGCGCTGGTCACTCGTAAAGCAGTTGAAGGAAAACAAAAGCCAATTAGCCGAACTGTTCGATTTTGACGGCGAAGATGCCGAATTCAAGGATGCTGACGATTACTTGCGTCGATTGGAAAAACTTAAAGAAATGTTACGCCAATGTTCTCTCGCGGTGACGGAAGAGGAGAAAAACCGCTTCGTTGAAGCGGTGCTTGGATCGATCAGTTTGACTTTGACAGAAAAGGAACGTATCGCTGAAAAAGCCTCTGCGATGAGCCGCGATGAATACGAAGAACTAGTGATGGTGACCGATGAAAAGTACCGTGAATGGGAAAACGAATTTGGCCAAGATGCTCTTCAAGCAGTGTGTGCCGCTATGATCAGCCATGATTTTTTTTCAGACATGCCCGACTCGCACTTGGCATACGAACAGATTCGCGCTTGTTTCTCCGACAGAAAAGACGCTTTGCGACTGGTCAGCAAACTTTATTACGGCAAGCATAAAGATGAGTGGTGTTACAAAGCCCAGATTCTGGTCCAGACGGTTTGGCCGCAAGATGCAAAGATTGCGTTTCGATGTGCTTGGTTGTTGCATGTAAAACTAGGGAGATATGAAGAAGCAGAAGTTGCGTATCGTCGGGCAATCGAGCTGGATGAGAAGGATGCTGCGCCATGGAATAATCTTGGTAATGTGTTGAGCGATTATCTTGGCAGTTATGTTGAGTCTGAAGCGGCGTATCGTCGGGCAATTGAGCTTGATGAAAAGTATGCTGTGCCATGGATGAACTTGGGTATTCTGTTGCATTATAAACTCGGTCGCTATGAGGCGGCGGAAGCGGCGTATCGTCGGGCAATTGAGCTTGATGAAAAGTATGCTGTGCCATGGATGAACTTGGGTATTCTGTTGCATTATAAACTCGGTCGCTATGAGGCGGCGGAAGCGGCGTATCGTCAGGCAATCGAGTTGGATGAAAAAGACAGTAAGCCATGGATTAATTTGGGCGACCTTCTGCATTATAAACTTAGTCACTATGAGGAAGCGGAAGCGGCGTATTGCCGAGCAATTGAGCTTGATGATAAAAACGCTTATCCCTTTGCAAATCTTGCTCGACTGTTGGTCCGGCTAGGACGCCTTACGGAAGCGGAGTCGTTGTATCGTGAAACAGTTTCGAAGGCTAAACAAGACGAACAGGACCTTCTTCTTCAATCGCATCTCTATCTCGGTAATCGCCAGTTGGCTATGGATGTTTTGCAGGCATTGGCTACTAAGGCGCAGGCGGGCGATCAAGATGCGTTTTTCAGGCTGAAAGAGCAGGTCTGGGAGTGCAGCGAGCTTGGGTTGGGGGAGCGGTTGGGGGACTGGATGGCGGAGAGCGAGGCGGCGGGGTTTCTTGCGCCGTTCATTCAGGCGCTTTACACGCTTGCTGGTGCGGAGGGGAAGTTGCGCGACCTGCCGCTCGAAAGCCAGCAGATGGTGGACGAGATCGTCAAACAGGCGCGATTGCGGCAGGAAACGCGAGCAGCAGCGGGCAAGCGAGGCGAATCCGCACGATAACGGGGAGTGTTTAAAACAGCAAAGCCTGCCGAGAGCTTCGGCAGGCTTTGCGTTCAGTGGATCGGAATCCGTTGCAGCCTTCAGTTCAGGCTTTCTTGCACGGGAAGATTCCGCAGACGATGTTCGAGGCGGTGTTGATGCCTGACTGCGCTACTGAAACCGCCGAGTTGACCACGGCTCCGGCCAGATTGACCACCGCGCCGCCGAGTTGACCCACGGGTCCGGTTAAACTTCCGGCAGCGTCGGTCAGGGTTTTCACCGACGAACCGATGATGTCCGTCACGCCCTGGGCTGCGTTGGTGATGGTCGGTACTGCCGACTGGATGGCGTTCGAAACCAGGTTGAGCTGGTTGACGCCAAGTTCGGTGACGCTTTTCACCGCGAAGTCAAACGACTTCATCGTGTCGATTTTTGCTTCTTCTGCTTTTTTTACCTCTTCTGCCATGATGGTCTCCTTTGTTTTGATATTGAGTGTATCCGTCGTGAATTTCTGCCTGTCCGGCGCTCTCGGTAAATCAAGCGTTCCGTTCAATGCCGACGCTCAGGGGGTATCCGTGAAAATGTACTCATTCGCGGAGCAGCCTTCAAACGGCGGCAGACAGGGAAACAAAAAAAGGGCTTTCAGGCCCTTCTTTTGCTTACTACTTTTTTTTCGATCAGTCCTGAAAGCGGCTTTTCACCTCTTTGGACGGGGTGGCATAGCCGGAAAACTTCGGGGAAGATCCTTTCAGTCCAGCGCTTCCGCCATACAGATGCGGGTAAGCATTCGCGCCGAGCCGCTTGGTGGTTTTGCCGATATTCTCAAGGGCGTCACCGACTACCCACCAGTGGCCATCGATAAAGACCTCTACAAACCTGCCATAGGCTTCAGCGCCCTGGACGAACGCTCCTGCTGGGTTGTTCATGGTGAAAATTCCTTGTTATTGAATGGTCATAATTTAACGCAAGTTAAAAAAAATAATGTACCGGCGCAACAAACATTCGTCTGTGTTTTACCGGTCAGCTCAACATGCGCAGGCACATGAGCAACTCCTGGCCGCCGAACGGCTTTTTGAGCGTGGCATTGGCCCCGACGGCATCGGCGAGCAGCAGGAAGTTTTCCGGACCGGCTTTTCCTCCGCCCGAAATGGCCAGAATTTTCATCTCAGGATTGATCCTGCGTATCTCCATGATGGTTTCGATGCCCTCTTTTTCGGGCATGATCAAGTCGGTGATGATGATCGAGATGTCTTTTTCCTGCTGAAGTTTTTTCAGCCCTTCAGCGCCATTCTCCGCTTCGGATACTGCGTAGTTTTCCTTCTTCAGCGTCGTGGCTATGAACTTCCTGACGGAAGGATCGTCGTCGATGACAAGTATTTTCATATTTCTTTCTGGGGGTTGGTTGATGAGAGTACTTCATGGATGGCCGAGGCCAGTTGCGCGAGCTTGACCGGTTTTTTCAGCAAGCGATGGATGCCGTAATGCCGCAATGGCGTATCGTGGTCGAGGACTTTGCCGTATCCGGTCATTAGAATGACGGGGATCGATGGCGAAATTTTATGAAGTTCGGTGGTCAGCTGGAGGCCGGTCATATCAGGCATGGTGAGGTCGGTGATGACCAGGTCGAACTTGTCCGGCTGTTCTCTGAAAATTTTCAGCGCCTCGGTCGGAGATTTTTCGGCGTGGATATTGTAGCCGAGCTTGGTCATCATGATCGTCACCATGTGAATCGCCGCCGGTTCGTCGTCGATAAAGAGCACATTGGCAGCCTGTTTGGCCACCGCCACCGGAGTGGGCTTATCCTCTTTTCTGGCGATGGTTTTTTTCTCGATAACTGGCAGATAGACATGAAATGTCGAGCCTTTGCCCTGATTGCTTTCGACGCTGAGCTGTCCGCTGGCGGCGGTGATGATGCCGTGGACGACCGACAGGCCGAGTCCCGCGCCTTTTTCAATCGATTTGGTGGTGAAGAAGGGCTCGAAAATACGCTCAATGGTCAAGTCATCCATGCCGGTGCCCGTATCGGAAATGGTCAGATCGACGTATTCGCCAGCGGGCAGCTTCGGCATGGCCGATGGCAGGCTGGCGCTGGCGCTGATCTCTCTGAGGCCGATTCTGAGCGTTCCGCCGGTTTGCTCCATCGCGTGGAAGGCGTTGGTGCAGAGATTGACGACGACCTGGTGCATCTGGTTCGGGTCGGCCAGAATTTTTCGGCACGAATGGTCGATATACTCTTCGATGATGATCGTCGCGGGGATCGATGGACGTAAAAGCAGGATGGCTTCGTCGATGATCGCCTGCATGCTCACGGGTTCGATTTTGCCTTCTTCCGCCCGGCTGAAGGTCAGGATTTGCGCGACGAGCTTTTGCGCACGTTCGGCGGCCAGCAAGATTTCAGCGAAGAATTCATGCATCGGGTCGTCGTCGGCGAGGGAGGAGAGCCCCATTTCAGCGTAACCGAGAATCGGCGTCAGGATGTTGTTGAAATCATGGGCGATGCCTCCCGCGAGGGTGCCGATGGTTTCGAGCCGCTGCGATTTGCGCAATTGCAGTTCGAGGCGGCGAGCTTCTTCGAGGCTGGTGATCCGGTCGGTCACTTCGCACAGCATCCCTTCGATGCCGTTATAGCTCCCGTCGTTCGAGAACAGTGATCTCATGTGATCTTCGATCCAGCGCGGCTCACCCTCAGGAGTGACTATCCGGTACACCAGCGTTCGGGATTGACAGGATTCCCTGAGTTTGCTGTACGCCTCGGCCACCATGTGCCGGTCATCCTGGTGAATCATGGAGAGGGTGTTGAGCAGCGGTGCGCCATGATGCTCTGAGGCAAGGGCTTGCAGAAATGCGGGCGGTTTGGTGCGAATGCTGGTTTGACCAGCGGCGTCGATGCGGTAAATCGCGCCGGGAATATTGTCGATCAGCGCCAGCAGCTCCTCCTGCGCTCTTTTTATCAGCGCCTCGCTATTATCGCCACCACTCGCGGCGGCCTGTCGTGAACCGGTCAGCCACAGCGGCTTGCCGTTCTCTTCGCGCCGGGTGATCCTGCCGCGGTCGAGCACTCTGATCCATTCGCCATTTTTGTGGCGAACGCGCAGGTTGAGTTCAAGAGATTCCGCGCCACTCTCAAGTAACGCTGCCATCGATTGCGTGACCGGGCCGAGATCGTCCGGGTGGCACAGTTCACGCCACTGGTCAATCGTCAGCGTATCGAAATCACCGGGGGCGTGACCGGTGATGGCCGCCCACTGACGGTCGATATGAATCGTTTGGTTCTCGATATTCCACTCCCAGCACCCCGTACGGGCCGATTCGAGCGCCGTTGCCAGCGCGTTCGCCCTCTGTTCGGCAAGCGAAGCTCTGCGTTCGAGCAGGGCGATCTTCTGCCCGAGCGACTCCACAGCCTCTTCGGAGACTCTGAGGTCTGCGCCTTCCGGCGAATCAGGTTTGTAACTGTCCATTACTGATTGGTTGTTCCCTGGTGCAGTTCGCTGATGGATCGGTGTTCTGACTTGTCAAAACGAAACGATCCGCATTATCGGTTCAGTTCGTCTATGATGCTCAAAAGTTCAATGTTTTCGAACGGCTTGCACAACGTGGCGTCGGCCCCGACGGCTTTTGCCCGGTTGAGATAGTTTTCCGGAATGCTGATGCCGCCGCCCGAAATGGCGACCACCTTGACCCACGGAAAATCTTTCCTGAGCTCGCTGATCGTCGCGATACCCTCTTTTTCCGGCATCAGCAGATCGGTGACGACAATGCGAATCTCGGGCGTTTTTCTGAGAATCTGCAAACCCTCGTTGCCATTGGATGCCTGAATGGTGCTATAGCCATCTTCTTCAAGAATGTCGCAGATCAGTTGCCTTATATCTTCCTCATCCTCGATGACCAGAATAGGATCGTTGGTTTTCATGGCGCGTAGCATCTTCGATGTTATTCAGAAACCCTGCCTGAACGGTGAGGCGAGGGCCAAGCTGGGGGTCGAAATTACTTTATACAATATATGCTCACAAGATACACCTTTGTTTGAAAAAAAGATTATTTCCGCGCAAAAGAGTTCTTGCCGGGGAGTATCGCTTCGACGCCGACTGTCGTCAGGATATTGAGTGTTACCGATACGGCAATGTACCAGCTCCACGCCAGGCCGAGAAATTTGAGCAGGAAGACCACCGCCATGCTGGCCAGCAGTCCGGCGACGAGGCTGGGCGAGCGGAACTGGCGACTGCTTTTCGAGAGCAGGAAGAGGCCGAGCAGTCCGCCATAGGTGAAGGAGGCGATTTCGAGGCCGAGCATGACGATGGCCTTGTCGTTCTCGTTGAAGGCCAAGGCGATGACGATCAGCACCGTGGCCCAGGCGACGCTGATGAAGCGCGAGGCGTTGAGCGACGCCCGGCCCTTCATGAGGTCGGTGACGGTCGAGGCGGCCAGCGAATTGATCGACGAAGCGAGGGTTGACATGGCGGCAGAGAGAATTCCGGCCAGCAGCAGCCCCTTGAGGCCGGCGGGCAGCGACTGGACGATGAAGACGGTGAATTCGCGATCCTTGGCGAGCGGCGCACCGTTGAAAAACACGTAGATGAGCGAACCCGCCAGGAGGAAGAGCGCGAACTGGAAGAGCACGAACACGCCGCTGGCGATCATCGCCTTGCGGGCCGAGCCGAGGCCGTCGCAGCCGAGTACGCGCTGCACCATCATGTAATCGACGCCGTGCGAGCAAAGGGAGAGCAGAATGCCGCCTGAAAAGGCGCTGACAAACGAGAGCGGATTGGTCAGAATGTGCGGGTCGGCGTCGATGATCCGCAGCTTTCCTGCTTCGAAGAGTGGCGCGAGCACATCGAGGAGCGGCGCGTCGAGCCGGGCGAGGATGAAGAGGATCGTGACGATGCCGCCGCCGAGGTAGAGCGCGAACTGGATGCTGTCGAGCCAGACGACGGTTTTCAGGCCGCCCGAAATGGTATAGACGAGGGTGACGATGCCGATCACCAGCACCGAGACAGAGAGCGGCCAGCCGGTGACGGCCTGCACCACCACGCCGGTCGCCAGAAAGCGGATGCCGTCGCCGAGAATTCGGGTCAACAGAAAGATCACCGACGCGGTTTTCTGGATGCCGGGGCCGAACCTCAAGCCGATCACCTCGTAGATCGAGGTGACGCCTTGCTTGAAATAGATGGGGAGCAGGATGAAGCTCACCAGTATCCGGCCCACGATGTAGCCGAACGAGAGCTGCAGAAAGCTCCAGTCGCCCCGGTAGGCCAGGCCGGGCACGCTCACGAAGGTCAGCACCGAGGTTTCGGTGGCCACGATGGAGAGCATCACCATGAACCACGGCAGCTTGTGGCCGCCGAGGAAGTAGTCGCTGGTCTCTTTGTTGCTTCGCCCCTGCCAGAGTCCGAGCAGCATGTTGCCCGCCAGGAAGAGGATGATGATGGCGTAATCGAGAGGTTGCATCGGGTCTGGTGCTTCTGCTGTTGTCAATAAAACGGCGCGTCGGGCGGTCAATAACCGCTCAGGCGTCGTACAGATGAAAATTGGGCTTGATTGCCGAGAACTCCGCTTCATCCTTCTCCCACGATGAGATGACGCTTTCCGCCGGAGTTCCGTCGAGAATCATCGAGCGGATCGCGCTGCTTCCTGCCAGCAGGTCGAAGGCCGGAATGTCGTCCCGGAATTCGTACACGCCGTCGAGGAACCGGAGCTGGTCGGGATAGAGCTCCCGCAAGGCGCAGGTCATGGCGACCGCCGTTGCGAAGGGGCGGAATCGGGCGTGGTCGGTCACATGCAGGTAGATGCCGCCGATGGCCTCGCCTGCGAATTTGTGGAAGGTCGGGCGGAACCAGGTCGGCCTGAACGCCACTCCTTCGAGCGGCATCGACGCCAAGCGCCCGGCCAGCTCGAACGGATCGATGAAGGATGCACCGCTCAGGAGGAACGGCGTGGTCGCGCCGCGTCCCTCCGAAACGTTCAGCCCCTCGAAGAGGCACATGCCGGGATAGACCTCGGCGACCGGGAAGGACGGCATGTTCGGCGAGGGCGGAACCCACGGCAGGCCGGTCTCCGGGAAGAGCATCCCTCGTGACCAGTTCTGCATCGTGACGACGCTCAACTCGATGTCGAGCTTCTTGTAGTCGCGCCAGAAGTGGGCGATCTCTCCGGCGGTGAGGCCGTGACGCACCGGCACTGGCATGACGCCGACGAACGAGTGGAACGCCGGATCGAGCTGCGGTCCCTCGACCGTCACGCCGCCAAGCGGGTTCGGGCGGTCGAGCACCATGATCTCTATGTCCAGCCCCTCGGCGGCCTCCATGAAGAGCGCGAGCGTGTTGACATAGGTGTAGTAGCGCGAGCCGACATCCTGAATGTCGAAGAGCACAATATCGAGTCCCGCGAGCAGCTCCCGCGCCGGGGCGAGCGACTGCTCGCTGTCGCCGTAGAGGCTCACGATCTGGCAGCCGGTGTCGGGCTGGCGCGTGACGGCGATCTGATCCTGCTCGACGGCGAAGAGGCCGTGCTCGGGCGAGAAAATGCGGGTCAGCCCGACGTCGGCGCGGCGAAGCAGCGTCCATGAATATTCGAGCTGCATCGAAACCGAGGTCTGGTTGGCGATCAGGCCGACGCGCCGGTTCTTCAGCATTTCGGGATTCTGGAGGAGGATGTCGAGACCGTTGATGACCATGCCGTTGCTGTTTGCGATGTCAGGAGTTCACAGAGGAATGCGGATGCAGGGCGCGGCGATGGCGTTGCGGAGAACCTCGCCGCTCTCGACGGTCGTGCCGGGCAGGAGCACCGAGTGCTCCACGACGGCTCCGGAGGCTATCGAGCAGTTCGCGCCGATCACCGAATTCTCGATGATAGCCTCCGGGCTTATCGATGCATCGTCCGAGACCATGCACGGAAAGAGGCCGATCTCCCGCTTCATGCGCTCCGCAAGCTGAAGGATACGCAAATTATCGTCGAGGTTCGCCCGGTAAAAGTTCGGCAGGGTGCCGATATCCTGCCACAATCCGCAGTGCTCGTAAGAGGCGAGACCTTCGTTGTCCACCAGTCCGTAAAAGCCGGTTTCGACGATGCCTGAAAACTCCGCTTTCAGGTGGCGGAAGATCGCCGGACTGAACACCGCCGTGCCGGTGTAGATGAAGGGCGAGAGGAGGCCCGCGCCGCGCTGGTTGCGGAAATCGAGCACCCGTCCGTTGCGCACGCCGACGTGGCCGATCTCTGCGGCCAGCGGGGTCGCGAAGAGGGCGAGCGTGCCGCCGCAGCCGGAGCGGCGGTGCGTCTCGATCAGCGCCCGCAGGTTCATGTCGCTGATGATGTCGCTGTTGATGAGCACGAAATCCTCGCCATCGAGCAGCGTTTCGCACTTCTTCAGCCCGCCGCCCGTGCCAAGGATTTCACGCTCCTCCGAAAGCACGATTTCGAGGCTGCCGAAATCTTGCTCATCGAAAAAGCGCTGAAGGCTCTCCGGGTGGTGGTGAATGTTGATGATCGCCTTCTGAATGCCCGCCTCCTTGAGCAGAAAGAGCGAGTAGCAGAGGCTCGGCACGTTCAGCACTGGCACGAGCGGCTTTGGCATCGCGTTGGTAATCGGTTGCAGGCGGGTGCCGAAACCGGCGGCAAGGACGAAGGCGTTCATCGTGAATTTCCGGGCATGAGCGGTTCGAGCAGACGGCCCGCCGAGGCCAGCTCGGGCCGGGCGTCGATGTAGTACCGCAGATAGCCAAGGGTCGGCCCGATGCACGGCTCGAAAGACGGGTTGCCGATGATTGTCGTCTGGTAGCAGAAGGTGCCGACCGCCTTCACGTTGCGCTGGAAGGCCATCAGGTCGAACAGACGGAGATACATCTCCCAGTCCATCGTCGTCAATTCATGCCGGGCGAGCAGTTCGAAGTGGTAGCGTTTCAGCTCCTCGACGAGCTCCTGATCGAGCCGGACATAGGAGTCGCGCAGGAGCGACACGGCGTCATACTGAGGCAGACCGAGGCGGGCGTCCTGGAAATCGATGACGACCGGTTCTTCCCGGAAGAGCATGATGTTGCGGCTGTGGAAGTCCCGGTGGTTCAGCACGAAATGCTCCGGCAGTACGAGGAGACCGGCAATGGTGGCAAATTCATCGCGAAGCTGGTCGATAGCCCGATCATCGAGTTTGCCTCTGAAGTAGTGCTTCAGGCCATGTTCGATGAAGAAGTCGAACTCGAACATCAGCTTTTCCTGATCGAAACTCAGCGAAAAGGGGATCGTCGCATTCGTCGATTCGCTGTCGGGTCTTATCGACTGAATCCTGACGAGAGTGTCGATGATCTGGCGGTAACGCGCTGAAAGTTGCGTATCGTCGAGCAGCGGCACTTCGTCCTGAAGCATGAGGTCGCCGCAATCTTCGAGGAGCAGCAGGCCGAGTTGGTGGTCGATGCCAGTCAGCTCGGGCACGCGGATGCCGTGGCTGGCAAGCAGGTCGCGGAGAATCAGGAACGGGTAGCTTTGCGGATCCGTCGCCTTGAAGGCCGGATCGGCGCAGACGATTGACGTCCCATGCGCTCCAGTCACTCTGAAGTACTGACGGTTCGAGGCGTCGCCTTTGACTGTTGAAATATCGAGCTGCGCCCGTTCTTCGGGCGGATAGAGGAGGCGGATCGATTCCTGGAGTTCCATGTAGCGTGACGGGTAAATGCGAGCCTAAAAAAAAAGCACCTTATGCGGGAGGATGCATAAGGTGCTTTGAGGTCGGGAGCGTCGCTTACTTTTTCGGCGCGATGGCGGCGGAAACGCTCTGGAGAACCTGGGTGGCGGCGCCAGCGAAGTTACCGACCAGATCGGTAGCGGTCTTGCCAAGAGGCTCGGCAACGTCGGTCAGCGCTTTCAGGGCGGTGTTGGCAACGTCCATCTGCATCTGGAAGAGCTTGCCGAAGGTTTCGGTGAGGGTGTTGATTGCACCCGTGACATCGATGTTTGATCCGTTTGACATGATGTTTATATGTTTAGTTGTTTAGAAAGCACGTAAGAGAAATTCTTTGCGCACGCGCAGGCTTTCGTGATTGGACAAAGCTAATATATTTTAAACAGTTGCGCAAGGGCGAGGAGGTAAAAAACGTAATGGCGATTTCAGCTTTTTGCTGGTATCGCTCTCCTCTGCGAGGGGTATCCGGGTGACGGGAATACCCGGTTTCCACGCGCCGGAAACGTCGGCGCACTCAGTCGTAAATGATTTCAGGAGTGGCGGTTCCGGTTCGCAGCGTTTGTTCGTGGCAGGGGCTTGTCAAGCAGGGCCGTTGATGCATGAGCATGATACGGCGCGTTTTCAGGTTTGTCGAAGCAGGGAAACGATCCGTTTTATTGCCAGGCTTCGTAACGATTTTTGCTGGCGTCATGCGAGCAGTCGCCATCAGTTCGATTTTTTATTCTGCGATTTGCCGATGAATCTGTTGAGCAGGAGCACCACGAAGATTCCGCCGATGAAAAAGCCGAGAGGAGCGAAAATAGTCGTGTAATTGAAAGAATCGGTCATGGCTGAAGCGTTATGATTGCATGGCAGTTACCGGCAAGGCAACCGGTTTTTCACCGCTCAAAATAAAGAAAAAACGGTCATTCCAACAGCGATTTACCGGGGAAAGAGGTCGTGTTTCAGGCTTTTTCTGTCATCAGGCCGGGAGAAAAACCGGGGAACTCTTGTATTTTGAATCATGTTCATGGTAAAATCATAGAAATTCATTTCAAGAAAAAGCAGAGCAGTACTCATGGAGGTTGTTGGAAAAAGCAGAGCCAAAGTGGTCATCGAATCGCATCTAAGCGAATCGGTGGTCTATTTCTCCGATCATGTCAGGATACTCAAGTGCAATCCGTACTGCACCGGTGTTACCTACCTGAAGGAGCATGGCGTATATCAGTGGATTTTCCAGGTGAACGATCCGCGTGAAAATCCCATCACGGCGGTGTTTTTCGTGACGCAGAACGAGGAGCATCTCGATAGCTCCGGCATCGTGCCCGCCGGACCAGCCGCGCCGGAAGAGCCGATCCCTGAAGGAACCGTGTCGGGCCGCTGCATCAGGTGGGTCAACGCCTCGAACGTGCCCGACGTGCCGTTGAACGCAAAGAATACCTTCGTCGGGCAGGCCAATACGAGGATTTGTCTCTATCATCTCGACAGTCAGCGCACCGAGGTGCATTTCGAAACCGACATCACGCTCGACTTCGAACTCTCCTTTCCGCTCAACCTCATGCCGGAGGGCATCCTGAAATTCATGACTGAGGCGATCATGTCCAAGATCATGCAGCAGGCGACCGAGAGTATGCTCTGCCAGGTGCAGAACGACCTTTGCTGCATCGCCTCCGAGCTGAACGCTTCGGGCGGCAAGATCGAGCACTGATACCGGCTATCCAAAAATCCCTGCGCGGCTGATTTCAATAGTTGCACAGGGATTTGTTTTTTTTTACCTTTATACCCTAAGGGGGTATAGGTAGTTAATGGCGTAAAGGCGAATCAAACGTTTTTTCCGCTCGGCGGAGCAGGACAGAAGTGATGAACGAAGATTGCAGAATGGACGATGTGATCGTCCGGCTCAAAAAGGTGAACGGACAGGTTCAGGCGTTGATGAGAATGATCGAGGGTGGGGAGGAGTGCGACAAGGTGCTGACCCAGTTCCTCGCGGCCAAGGCGGCGCTCGACAATACCTACTCCCTGGTGCTGAACCGGAATCTCCAGAACTGCCTGAACCGGCAGGATGCGGGAAGCGTGGAAAAGATTATCAAACTCATATCGAAACAGTAGATGACCAAGATGGCAACCAGAAGGTTTTTGGCGCTGATCGCGGCGGGTCTCGTGACCTGTTCGCAGGCCGACGCGGCAACCATGAAGCTCTCGCTCGACGACGCGTTGAAGATGGCGCATGAACGGAATACGATGCTCAAGGCGGCCCGAGCCAAAATCGACCAGGCTGACGCCCGGATCGAGCAGACTCGTCAGGGTTTCCTGCCGAAGGTGACGCTCTCCGAAACCGTGCTGCAAACCAACGATCCCGGTGCGGTGCTCGTGGGCAAGCTTCAGCAGGAGTCCGCCTACTACAATCTGCCGAACGACCTGGGTGACTTCTCGCTGAAGAATCTCAACCACCCCGGGGCGATCACCGATTTCCAGACCTCGCTTCAGGTGATGCAGCCGATCTTCAACAAGGACGCCACGATCGGCCGTTCGATGGCCCGCAGCGCCCGCAAGGCGCAGGGGTTCATGACCGACCGTGCCGTGGAGACCATCGATCTGAATGTCAAGAAGGCCTATTACGGCCTCATTCTTGCCAAGAAGAATCTCGACGCCACCGAGCAGTCGATCCGCATCATGCAGGGCTACAGCAGCGAAGCCGCCCGCGGTTACGCCGCCGGACTGGTGACCAAGTCCGACAAGCTCTCCACCGAGGTGCGGGTTGCCGAGCTGCGTGACCAGAAGCTCCAGATTCAGGACGCCATCCGCAATGCGCAGGATGCGCTCCGCACGATGCTCTCGCTCGGCCCGGACGATACCGTCCAGCCGGTCGGCGATCTGACGGTCGATGCGAAGCTTTCGGCTTCGAAGGCCAGCGCTGAGGGGCGCAGCGACCTCAAGGCGCTCGCGGCGTTTCAGGAGGTGACCGGCTACCAGCACGACATGGCTCGCGCACAGTATATGCCTCGGGTGAACGCCTTCGCGCAGCAGAACTGGCACGACAACTCCATTTTCGGCACAGAGGGGTCGAGCTGGACCATCGGCCTGAACGTGCAGTGGAATATTTTCGACGGCATGGCGACCAAAGGCAAGGTTGAGGAAGCGAGAGCGCAGGCGATGGAGGCCCGTTACAACTACGAGGCGGCCAGGCAGCAGAGCGATATGGAGATCGACATGGCTCGCCGCTCGCTCGTCACCTCCCGCGAGCGCATCGCCGTGGCAGGGAAATCGCTCGAAGCGGCGAAGGTCAGTTTCGACTTCATCGGCGAGCAGTTTCGAACCGGCATGGCCATGAGCTTCGAACTCTTGATGCGCGAGCAGGCGTGGACATGGGCGAAGATGCGCCTCAACCAGGCGAAGTACGATTACTGCATCGCCAAGAGCGAACTTGAATATTACAGCGCTCACTGATCCCGCTTCAGGCATGAATGCCAAACGGAAAATCATGAATCGCATGAACCATCGAATTACAGTACTGCGCTTCTGGATGCTTTCCGCGCTGCTCGGCGCATGTGGCGGCCAGAAAAATGAGCAGGCGGCATCGCCATCCGCCGCAGTCACGGCTCCCGTCGCGACAGCCAAAGTTGCGACTGTCATGGAGTCTGTCGATGGCGCGGGCCGGAAGATGTTGCTTGTGCCGGCTTCGTCGGTCATCAGCAGAGTCGGTTCCGATCAGGTTTTCGTTGTTGGCCCGGACAGCATCGTTGCTCTCCGGTGGGTCAGCACAGGCCACTCACTGGGTGCAAGCACCATCGTGCTCGGCGGCCTCGAAAAGGGAGAGACGGTCGTCGTCTCTCCCGCGGCAGAGCTGCGCGAGGGCACAAAAGTTTCAACAGACAAGCACATGCAAGACAGAGCGAAGGAGGCTCAACACTAATGAATGAAGGTATAGCCGGAAGGCTTGCAAAGCAGTTCATCAACTCGAAGATAACGCCGCTTCTCATGCTGGCCTCTCTTCTGGTCGGTATCATGGCGACGTTCATGACGCCGCGCGAAGAGGAGCCGCAGATCGTCGTGCCGATGGTCGATATTTATATCCCCTATCCCGGCGCGAGTGCCGCCGAGGTGCAGGAGCGCGTGGCCAAGCCGATCGAACGCGCCGTGACCGAAATCAAGGGAGTCGATTACGTCTACTCGACCGCGATGCCCGATTTCGCGCTCGTCACCGTCCGCTACAAGGTTGGCGACAGCGCCGAGGAGAGCATGGTCAAGCTCTGGGCGACGCTCATGAAATACATGGACAAGATGCCGCCAGGCGTGCAGATGCCGCTCATCAAGAAGGTCTCCATCGATGACGTGCCGGTGCTCAACCTCACCTTCTGGAGCAAGGACAAGAGTCCGTACGAGCTTCGCCGGATCGCCGTCAGCGTGGCCGACCAGGTCAAGCAGACCGAGAGCATCGGCGATGTCGAGATCAAGGGCGGCCTGAAGCGTCAGGTCAGGGTGATGCTCGACAAGGGCAAGCTCATGCGCTTCAATATCACGCCGCTGCAGATCGCCCGCCAGATTCAGAGCACCAACAGCCAGATGACCTCGGGTGATTTCAAGGATATGAACGAGGCGATTGTCGTCAAGTCGGGCAAGTTCCTGCAAAGCAAGGAGGATGTCGGCAACATCGTGGTCGGCATCTATGGCGCTGCGCCGGTGATGCTGAAGGATGTGGCCGAAGTCACCGACGGCCCCGAAGAGGTCAACAACTATACCGAATTCGGCTGGGGCGCGGCTTCCGGCCAGAAAGACAAGAGCGACTATCCCGCCGTGACCCTCACGGTCGCCAAGCGGCAGGGGGCGGACGCCACCATGCTGGCCAACAAGGTGATGGAGAAGGTCGAGGGGATGAAGGGTTCGGTTATTCCGGCGGATGTCACCGTGACCGAGACGAGGAACTATGGCGAGACCGCTTCGGAAAAAGTGTTTACCCTGCTCGAACACCTCATCATGGCGGTGGTCGCCGTGACGATTGTCGTCGGCTTCTTCCTCGGCTGGCGTGGCGCTCTGGTGGTCTTCATGTCGGTGCCGATCACCTTCGCGCTCACGCTGCTGGTGTATTTCCTGCTCGATTATACGCTCAACCGGGTGACGCTTTTCGCGCTCATCTTCGTGACCGGCATCGTGGTCGATGACTCGATCATCATCGCCGAGAACATTCACCGCCACTTCGCCATGAAGCGGCAGCCGAAGCTGATGGCGGCCATCACGGCCATCAGCGAAGTCGGCAACCCGACGATCCTGGCCACCTTCACGGTTATCGCGGCGGTGCTGCCGATGGTTTTCGTCTCCGGCCTGATGGGGCCTTACATGAGCCCGATGCCGATTGGCGCGTCGATGGCCATGATCTTCTCGCTGCTGGTCGCGCTCATCGCCACTCCCTGGCTCTCCTTCCGCCTGCTGAAGACGGACGAGGGGCACCACGAGGAGTACGACATCCGCAAGACCGGTTACTACAAGATGTTCGACAAGGTGCTCACCCCCTTCATCGACAGCACCTTCAAGACCTGGCTCGCCTTTGGCGTGGTCGGTCTGATGCTGGTCGGCGCTATCGCGATGGTTCCGCTCAAGATGGTACAGATGAAGATGTTGCCATTCGACAACAAGAACGAGTTCCAGGTCATCATCGACATGCCGGAGGGCACGGGACTCGAACGGACGGCGCAGGTGGCAAAGGAGATTTCGGGCTACCTCAAGACCGTGCAGGAGGTGCAGAGCAGCCAGTACTATGTTGGCGTCAACGCGCCGATCAACTTCAACGGTCTGGTGCGTCACTACTATCTCAGGCGCGGCGACAACAAGGCCGACATCCAGGTGAACCTGATTCACAAGGGCGAGCGCAGCACGCAGAGCCACGACATCGCCGAGCGCGTGCGTCCCGAGGTGCAGAAGATCGCCATGAAGTATGGCGCGAACGCCAAGATCGTCGAGATTCCTCCAGGCCCGCCGGTGCTCTCCACCATCGTGGCTGAGATTTACGGCCCGGATCAGGCGTCGCGTATCGCGCTGGCCAAAGAGGTCAAGAAGACTTTCGCCTCGACCCCCGGCGTGGTTGACGTGGACTGGATGGTCGAGGCCGACCAGAAGGTGTACGATCTGGTGATCAACAAGGAACGGGCAGCCTTCCGTGGCGTGACCGCCGAGCAGATCGCCCAGACGCTGCGCATGTCGCTCGCCGGCGTCGATGTGGGTCTCGTCCATCTGCCGGACGAGCGCGAACCGGTCACGATCCAGCTTCGCCTGCCGAAGGCTGACCGCACTTCGCTCCGAGATATTTCCAACATCTTCGTGCAGTCGCAGGGGATGAACTCTCTGACCACGCGCCTCCGTCCGGGCATGCAGATTCCGCTCTCCGAGCTGGTGACGATTCAGGAGAAGGTGCAGGACAAGAGCCTGTTCCGCAAAGACCTGAAGGATGTGGTCTACGTGACTGCCGACGTAGCGGTCGTGACTGAAAGCCCGGTTTACGCGATGCTCGAACTCGACAAGAAGATCGAGGCGCTCAAGTTGCCCGGCGGCTACAAGGTCAGCCCGCTTTACACCGCGCCGCCGAAAAACCAGAACAAGCTCGCCATGAAGTGGGACGGCGAGTGGCAGATCACCTTCGAGGTGTTCCGCGATCTCGGCACGGCGTTCGCGGTGGTGCTGGTGATCATTTACATGCTCATCATCGGCTGGTTCCAGTCCTTCAAGACGCCGCTGATCATGATGATTTCAATTCCGCTGAGCCTGGTGGGCATCATCCCCGGCCACTTTATTCACCACGCCTTCTTCACGGCCACGAGCATGATCGGCATGATCGCGCTGGCGGGCATCATGGTGAGGAACGCGGTGCTCTTGATCGACTTCATCCAGATTCGCCGCGAGGAGGGGATCGACCTGAAGCAGTCGGTCATCGAATCAGCCGCCGTACGTACCCGCCCCATCATTCTCACCTCGGGCGCGGTGGTTATCGGTTCGATTGTGATGCTTTTCGATCCTATATTTCAGGGACTGGCCATCTCGCTCATCTGGGGCGGCGTGCTCTCGACGATCCTGACGCTGGTGGTCGTTCCGCTGGTCTACTACCTGAGCGAGAAGAAGGGCGAGAAAAAGAGGCTCGAAAACATGAAGTCGGCATAACCTCAAACAGATACATCTGATGAAAATGATCGCCATCATCGGTGACGAAGAGACCCGTCCGCTGATTCGCAAAATGTTCACTGCCAACCAGGTCAGCCTGTTCAGCAGCATCGCCATTCGGGGATGCTCATGCGAGTCGGGCGGAGAGCCACGCGCATGGTGGCCCGCGGGCAAGGATATTCCGAGCACCTACTCGTCGCTCTGCTTCGCGATTCTCGAAGACGAGAAGGCCGACAGGATCATGAACGAGGTCGAGAAGAATCCCGTCGCCGCCGATCCCGCTTTTCCGGCGAAGGTTTTCATGATGAATGTCGAAAAGATGATCTGAGGAGCGCAGCCATGGGAGTGAAGGTAGAACAGATCAGGACAGGCGGAGATCGCAATTTCGGCTATCTCTGCTCGGACGAGGCGACCGGCGAGGCGTTCGCGCTCGATCCCTCGAACTCGCCCGAGGCGCTTGTCGAGGCCGCCCGTCAGCACGGCTGGCGGCTCGTCCAGGCCTTCTGCACCCACGGCCACAGCGACCACACCAACGGCAACGCGGAGTTCGAGCGCCTGACAGGCCTCCGCGTGCTGCTTTTCGGCGACCGCTGCGCCCGCACGGGCATCGAGGTCGCGGACGGCGCGAGTTTTCCGCTCGGCGAGGGCAGCATCTCCGTCATCCACACTCCCGGCCACACGCCGGACTCGATCTGCATTCTGGCGGGCGAGGCGCTCTTCACCGGCGACACGCTCTTCGTGGGCAAGGTCGGCGGCACATGGAGCGACGCGGATGCCCGGCAGGAGTACCGCTCCCTGCACGAGCGCTTGATGACGCTGCCGGAGACGGTTGGCGTATATCCCGGCCACGATTACGGCCTTGCGCCAGCGTCGACCATCGGTCAGGAAAAAAATACAAATCCGTTTTTGCTTCAGCCCGATGTAGAATCGTTCCTCGACCTGAAAAAAAACTGGGCGGCCTACAAAAAAACGCACGGAATCGGCTGATTTTTTTGTCAGGCTCTTGATTTTTGATTCTTCTTTGCTTTACTTGAATGATTATGCTTTTTGCGGGTTTTTCTCCCGAAAAGCAGCCCTTCCTTCCGTGATATTAGTCTGACATAGCAACGACGCTATTAGTTTTCAAGCAATAGTAATGGGACAGTCTGTCCTTTTTTTAAACGAGAGAACATCGATATGGATCAGCTCATCACCTTACGGACCCTTCCGGTTTCCGCCCTCATGCAGAAGGATTTCCATACCATCAAGGGCAGTTCGACGGTTGCCGAAGCGCTGCAGCTCATGAAAAAAACCGGCGAGAGCGGTCTCGTGGTGGAACCTCGCAACGAGGATGACTGCTACGGTATCGTGACCGAAAAGGACATTCTCGAAAAGGTGATCGATCCGGGCGAAGACCTGCATCGCGATCCGTGGAACACCCCGGTATTCCAGATCATGAGCAAGCCGATCATCAGCGTCAATCCGAGCATGAGGATCAAGTACGCTCTGCGCCTGATGAAGCGCACCAACGTCCGGAGGCTCACCATCATGGATGGCAACAAGGTGATTGGAGTGTTGAACATGTCCGATGTTCTGCACGCTGTCGAGGAACTTCCGGTTCACGACAACCATATCGCGCTGTAAGCAAGCCCTTTCATCGACCGGGTTTAGCCGGGGCAATACCATCAAGAACGCACGGGCGTCGCGCAAAGCGATCAGCCCTTTTTCCAACCAGCATGTCTGTCAGGCGGCAGACATGCAAGGAATTCCGATTGTCTATGAAACCATTTGATATCGTCATCGTCGGCGGTGGCGGTGCCGGACTTTATGCGGCCATGGAGGCCATGAAGACCAATCCGGGGCTGAATATCGCCGTGCTTTCGAAAATTTATCCGAACCGCTCCCACACCTCGGCGGCCCAAGGCGGCGCCAATGCGGCGCTGGCCAACAAGGCCAAGGACGACACGGTCGAGATGCACATTTTCGATACCATCAAGGGCAGCGATTACCTCGCCGACCAGGATGCCGTCGAGGTGCTCTGCTCCGAAGCGCCGAAGATCATCCGCGAACTCGATAACATGGGCACGCCGTGGTCGAGGATGGATGACAAGACCATCGCCCAGCGCCCCTTCGGCGGCGCGGGCCGTCCGCGCTGCTGCTACTGCGCCGACAAGACTGGCCACACCATCCTCCAGACGCTTTACGAACAGTGCCTGCGCAAAGGGGTGATTTTTTTCAACGAATATTTCGCGCTTGACCTTTCCGTCGATGGCAGCCGTTCGCGTGGCCTCATCGCCATGAATATCAAGACTGGCAAGATCGAGGCGTTCCCTGCAAAGACGGTGATTTTCGCCACCGGCGGTTACGCCAAGATGTACTGGAACCGCTCCAGCAACGCGGCGGGCAACACCGGCGACGGGCAGGCGATCACCTACCGTGCGGGCATTCCGCTCAAGGATATGGAGTTCGTGCAGTTCCACCCGACCGGCCTGCGCAAGAGCGGTCTGCTCGTGACCGAGGGGGCGCGCGGCGAGGGCGGCTACCTGACCAACGCGCTCGGCGAGCGCTTCATGTCGCGCTACGCTCCCGAAAAGATGGAGCTTGGGCCGCGTGATCTCGTTTCCCGCTCGCTTGAAACCGAGATTCTCGAAGGGCGCGGCTTCGACAGCCCGGCTGGCAAATATCTGCATCTCGATCTCCGCCATCTCGGCGCGGACATCATCAAATCGCGCCTGCCGCAGATTCGCGAGATGTGCATGTACTTCGAGGGTGTCGATCCGATCGACGATCCTGTGCCAGTCAGGCCGACGGCGCACTACTCGATGGGCGGTATCGATACCGACAACCTCGGACGCACGGTCATGCAGGGGGTTTACGCCGCCGGCGAGTGCGGCTGCGTGTCGGTGCATGGCGCGAACCGTCTCGGTGGCAACTCGCTGCTCGACATTCTCGTCTTCGGTCGCATCGCCGGAAGGGCCGCCGCCGAAGAGTGCCAGAAGTTCAATCCGACCTCCATTCCTGAAGGCGAACTGGCTGAAAAGGAGCATGAGCTGCGCAGCTTCATGCAGCCCAAAGGGCATTACGAGCGCTACGGCGCTCTGCGCGAGGAGCTGGGTCACACGCTTGGCATGAACGTCGGCATCTTCCGCGAAGCATCGAAAATCAAGCTTGGCATCAAGGAGGTCGAAAGCCTCAAGGAGCGCTTCGAGCACGTCAGGGTCTTCGATACCGGCGATATATACAATACCAATCTGCTCCAGGTGCTCGAACTGAAGAACATGCTCGACCTGGCCGAAACCGTGGCCGCGGGCGCGCTCGTCAGGGAGGAGAGCCGCGGTTCGCACACCCGGACCGACTTCCCGACGCGCAACGACGAGAAGTGGCACAAGCACACCATCTATACGATGGAGGGCGGGCATCCGAAGATCGGCTACAAGCCGGTCACGATGGGACGCTACGAGCTTCAGGAACGAACCTATTAATCCGAAGGACTTTCAATGAGCGATTCAACGATACAGCATCACGAGGAGAGCCGCGATGTGACCTTCAGGGTTCACCGGTTCAATCCACAGGTTGACAGCAAGCCCTATTTCGACGACTACACGATCAGGCTCGAAAAGGGTATCACCGTGCTCAGGGCTATCAACTATATCAAGGAGCATGTCGATTCGAGCCTGACCTTCCGGGCTTTCTGCCAGGCAGGCATCTGCGGCTCGTGCGCCATGCGGATCAACAACATGTCCAAGCTCGCCTGCACCACGCAGGTCTGGGACGAACTCGACAAGGCCCGTGAACCGGGAGTCATCAAGGTCGAGCCGCTTCGCAATCTGCCGCACATCAAGGATCTGGTGGTCGAGATGGATCCGCTGGTCGGCAAGATGCAGAAATACTCCAACTGGGTCGATTCAAAGATGCCCGAGGAGCAGTGGGGCAAGAAGGAGTTCCTCGTCTCCGAGGAGGAGTTCCTCGCCTACGACAAGGCGACCGACTGCATTCTCTGCGCGTCGTGCGTGTCGGAGTGCACCATACTTCGGGCGCACAAGGAGTATGTGTCGCCTGCGGTGCTGCTCAAGTCATACCGCATGAACGTCGACAGCCGTGACGCGATGCACGACCAGCGCCTGGCTGGCCTGGTGCAGGATCACGGCGTGTGGGATTGCACCCACTGCTATCGCTGCCAGGAGACCTGCGTCAAGAATATTCCGATCATGGACGCCATTCACGGCATCCGTGAGGACGCTTACGCCAGCCGTGGCTCGAAGGACACCAGTGGCGCACGCCATGCCGAGGCCTTCATGGACGATATCGAGAAGAAGGGCAAGCTGGTCGAGGCGACCCTGCCGATCAGAACCAATGGCGTCGTCTGGACGCTCAAGAACCTCTTGCCGATGGCCGTCAAGATGGTGATCAAGCGCCGCACGCCGCCGCCGCCGCCGCTGGTGAAGGCCTCCAAGGGCATCGACGCCCTGCGCAAGGAGTTCAAGGAGATGACCAGCCATGTGGGCAAGGATCACGAAAAAAAATCCGGAGAATAAGCCGTATGAAGCGTTACGCCTACTATCAGAGCTGCATAAACGAATCGATGACCAAGGAGGTCGATCGCTCCATCGAGCTGTGGCAGCACGACCTCGGCATCGAGATGGTCAAGATGCACGAGAGCGCCTGTTGCGGAGGCAGCAACCTCGATTACGTGAGTCCGAAGCATTTCGCTCTCGTCAATGGTCGCAATATCGCCACCGCCGAAAAGCAGGGACTCGACCTGGTGGTCTCCTGCAACACCTGCCTGATGACCATCCGGAGCGCCAAGAAGAAGCTCGACGAGTCCGCCGAGCTGCGCAACGAGGTCAACGAGATACTGCGCAAGGAGGGACTCGAATATCGCGGCACGTCACAGGTGCGCCACCTGCTCTGGGTGCTCATCGACGACGTCGGTCTCGACGTCATCCGCAAGAAGGTGAAAAATCCGCTCTCGAAGCTCCGCATCGCCCCCTTCTACGGCTGCCATATTCTTCGTCCCTCCAGCGTGCTCGGCAAGGACAATCCGCTCGAACCGACCTCGCTCGACCAGTTGCTCGACGCACTTGGCGGCAAAACGATCTCCTACGAGCACAAGAACCGCTGCTGCGGCTTCCACACGCTGCTGGTCGCCGAGGAGGAATCGCTGAACGTGGCCGCCGAAGCGCTGAAGGAGGCTATGGACGAGAAGGCCGACTGCATCGTCACCCCCTGCCCGCTCTGCCACACCGTGCTCGACGGCTACCAGGGCAAGGCGCTCAAGCACAACGGCATCAAGGGATCGATTCCCGTGCTTCATCTCTCCGAAGTGGTGGGCCTCGCGCTCGGCTACTCTGACCGTCAGCTCGGCATCAAGCGGCATATTGTAACGGTCTGAACGAATATCTGTGAAGGGCGTCTCTGAGGGGCGCCCTCACGTTTTAAAATCTGGCTGAAAAAGCGTACCTTTGCACCAGATTTATTTAATGTCCAGCATTATTTCCGGGACAGCTCTTTTCCCAACATCAATAACCACTCGCACTCCATGCTCAAAAATGATCTTTTTATCAGGGCGTTGAAAAGGCAGGCGACCCCTCGTACTCCAATCTGGGTCATGCGCCAGGCAGGCCGTTACCTCCCGGAATATCGCGCCGTCAGGGAGAAAACCGACTTCCTGACCCTTTGCAAAACCCCTGAACTGGCTTGTGAAGTCACCATCCAGCCGGTCGATCTGATGGGCGTGGATGCCGCGATCATCTTCTCCGACATCCTTGTCGTCAACGAAGCGATGGGCATGAATGTCGAGATCATCGAGACCAAGGGCATCAAGCTGACCCCTCCGATCCGCTCGCAGGCCGACATCGACAAGCTCATCAACCCGGATGTTGACGAGAAGCTCGGCTACGTGCTCGACGCGATCCGCCTCACCAAGAAAGAGCTGAACGACCGCGTGCCGCTCATCGGCTTCTCCGGTGCGGCATGGACGCTCTTCACCTACGCCGTCGAAGGCGGCGGCTCGAAGAACTACGCTTTCGCCAAGAAGATGATGTACCGCGAGCCGCAGATGGCGCACCAGCTTCTCCAGAAGATCACCGACTGCATCAGCGCTTACCTCATCAAGCAGGTCGAAGCTGGCGCGGACGCCATCCAGATTTTCGACTCCTGGGCAAGCGCGCTCTCCGAGGATGACTACCGCGAATTCGCTCTGCCCTACATCAAGCAGAACGTCGCCGCCGTGAAGGCTGTCTATCCGGACATCCCGGTCATCGCTTTCGCCAAGGACATGAACACCATTCTCACCGACATCGCCGATTGCGGCGCCGATGCAGTCGGTCTCGGCTGGAACATCGATATCGCCAAGGCCCGCAAGGAGCTCAACGACCGTGTCTGCCTCCAGGGTAACATGGACCCGACGGTGCTCTACGGCACGCCCGAGAAGATCAAGTCCGAAGCCGCCAAGGTTCTCCGCCAGTTCGGTCAGCACAACGACCACTCCGGCCACGTCTTCAACCTCGGCCACGGCATCCTGCCCGACGTCGATCCGGCCAACCTGAAGTGCCTCGTCGAATTCGTCAAGGAGGAGAGCGCCCAGTACCACTAAGCGCTTTCACGCTGCTGTTTTTTTCAGGTCGGCTCGAAGCTGTTTTCGAGCCGACCTTTTTTTTGATCGGTCGCATCAGCCCGATCAGTCCGATCTTTTTTCTTACATTGGAAGAAATTTTCAACAAAGCAGTTACACCATGACGCAGCAGTGCAAGTGTTCGGAGGGAAGCTGTGGCGGCACCCGGTACGAAGAGCTGGTGCTCGAACGGCTTCTGTACAGCGCACGGCTCAAGGAGAGCGTGGCGCGGCGCGACAATGACGTCATCGTGGCGATGGCGACGATGATCACCGATACCTTCAAAGAGGGGGGCAAAGTGCTTCTGTGCGGCAACGGTGGAAGCGCCGCCGACGCGCAGCATCTGGCCGCCGAGCTGACGATCCGCTATCGAAGCTCCGTGGATCGCCCGGCGCTACCGGCAATCGCGCTCTCGACCGACACTTCGGCCCTGACGGCGGGGAGCAACGACTTCGGCTTTGACGAGGTGTTCGTCCGCCTTACCGAAGCGTACGGACGTCCCGGAGATATTCTGATTGGGATTTCAACCAGCGGCAACAGCTCCAACGTGCTTCATGCGCTTCAATATGCCCGCAAGCGCAAGCTGAAGACGCTCGCCTTGCTCGGTGGCGACGGCGGCGCGATCAAGCCCTGCGCCGACCTCGCCGTGGTAGTTCCCCACGCAGGCAGCGCCGACAGAGTCCAGGAGTGCCACATCGCCATAGGCCACGTCATCGTGGAACTCGTCGAAAAAATGATGGGCTACGATTAATTGATAATGGATAATGTTCGTGCGGCGTTCCTTTGTCCATTTCGACCATCAAGTCCACTTCGTCCACAAAACCTAAACTAACCCAACCAACACCATGCCGATTCAAAACATAGAAGGTTCACTCAACGCCTCGGGCATCAGGTTCGCGCTCGTGGTATCGCGATTCAACGATTTTATCGGTCAGAAGCTTGTCGAGGGGGCGATTGACTGCATCGTGCGTCACGGCGGATCGGCTGACGAGATCACCATCATCCGCTGCCCCGGCGCGTTCGAGTTGCCGTCGGTCACGAAAAAAGCGGCGCTCTCGGGCAAATACGATGCGATTGTGACGCTTGGCGCGATCATTCGCGGCTCGACGCCTCATTTCGACGTGATCGCCGCCGAGGCGACCAAGGGGATCGCGCATGTGGGCATGGAGTCGGGCATTCCGGTATCGTTCGGCGTGCTGACCACCGAAAATCTGGAGCAGGCTATCGAGCGGGCAGGCACCAAGGCGGGCAACAAGGGGTTCGACGCCGCCATGACCGCCATCGAGATGGCCAATCTCTACAAGCAGTTGTGAGGGGTAGCTGATTTCCTGATATGAACTTGTCGGGGCGGCTCTTGTGGCCGCCCTGACTCTCTACGCGGCGCTTTTCTCCAGATTCTCCTTGATGACTTCGTATGAGCGCTCCATCAGCGTTTCCGCGCTGGGGTTTGCGGGGATCGGTTTTCCGATGATCAGGCGGATCGTGCCTTTGTTGATCTTCAGGCTTTTTTTCGGGGTGATCAGGTGGCTGCCGACAATCGTGACCGGCAGCACCGGCACTCCGGCTTTCTGCGCGATGATGAACGCCCCCCGTTTGAAGGGCAGTATCTGGCCAGTCTGTGATCTGGTTCCCTCGGGAAAAATATGGATCGATTTGCCGCTCTTGAGCGTATCGACCGCTTGCAGCATACTTTGCAGCGCTTCGCGGTTCTGGCCCCGCTTGACCATCACATATCCGCCCGTCTTCAGCGCCCAGCCAAACACGGGAATCTTGCCAAGCTCCTCCTTTGCCATGAATCTGATATTGAGCTTCATCGCGCCGAGAATCAGTGGAATGTCCGCCATGCCAGCATGGTTGCTGACGACCAGATAGTTTTGGTCCGGCTGGTAGTTCTCCTCTCCCTGCACTTCGATGCCAATACCGAGCAGCCGGGCAGCAAACCTTCCCCACCAGGCAGCAACCCCGTGAAAACGGTCACCAGACTTGTCGAACAGGTTCAGGACGAGCGACCAGAGCAGCCCGAAGAACATGACCGGCATCAGCACCAGGAAGAAAAGAAGTGTCTGGAGATTCATAAGCCCTTGAGTCTGATACTTAACGGTCGAGTTCTTCGAGGAAATTCGCCAGCTCGTCGTAGCGGCTGCCGATCAGGGTGGCCCTCTTCGGCTTGTTCATGATCTCGTACATCGATTCCGGAATCGGCACCTCCTTGCCGGTGGCGGTCATGATCGCTTCGTCGAACTTCACCGGATGAGCCGTTGAAAGCACAACGCCAAGGCTGCCCGCATCGGCGTGATCCGCGCGGAAACGGTCGAGAGCCCGGCAGCCGACGGCGGTGTGCGGGTCCATGATATAATCATATCTCTCATGGACCGATCGGATCGTCTCGACGGTCTCCCCGTCCGATACCGCAATGCCGGTGATCTCCTGGCCCATCTTGCGGAAGTCGTCGTCAAAGAAGTAGCGCAGGCGGGCGAAGTTGCTTGGATTGCCCACATCCATGGCGGTCGTCAGCGTGCGGACGGTTGGCTTCGGTTCGTAACGCCCTTCGTCGAGATAGCGGGTAACGCTGTCGTTGGCGTTCGATGCGGCGATGAAGTGGCCAATCGGAAAGCCCATCATCTTCGCCATCACCCCGGCGGTCAGGTTGCCGTAGTTGCCGCTCGGCACAGAGAAGAGCGGCAGCGCCTCCGGCTGGCGCTCGCGGAGCTGCAAGGCGGCCCAGGCGTAGTAGAACGACTGCGGGATCAGGCGCGAGATGTTGATGGAGTTCGCCGATGTCAGGGTGAGCTTCTGGCGGAGCGTCGGATCGACGAAGGCCTGCTTGACGAGACGCTGGCAGTCGTCGAAATCGCCCTGCACTTCAAGGGCATGAACGTTGTCGCCAGCCGTGGTGAGCTGCTGCTCCTGGAGGCGGCTGACTTTGCCGGACGGGTAGAGCAGTACCACGCGGGTGTTCGGAATGCCGTGGAAGCCGTAAGCCACCGCGCTGCCGGTGTCACCCGAAGTGGCGACAAGCACCGTGATGAGGCGGCTCTCCTCGGCGGCGAAGTAACCGGTCATCCGCGCAAGGAAGCGAGCGCCGTAATCCTTGAAAGCGAGCGTCGGGCCGTGAAACAGCTCCTCGACGTAGGTGTCGTCATCGAGCTGGTGCAGTGGCGTCTCAAAGGTGAAGCACTCGTCGATCAGCTCCGAAAGCCGGTCGAGCGGAATTTCATCACCGGCGAATTTTTTTGCAATGGCGAAAGCGATGTCGTTGAACGAACCGCTCTGAAGCAGCCCGATCTCCTCAGGCGAAAAGCGGGGCATGACCGAGGGAACGTAGAGGCCACCATCGGGAGCGAGTCCTTCGAGAGTGGCTTTTTTCATCGAGACGGGAGCGGAGGCTTTCGTGGTGCTGTAAAATATCATATCGCGAAACAGTTCAAGGAGTTGTGCTGATGATGCGTGCGCCCTCGCTGCAAATGGGCGAGACCCACATGTCGGAAGCGAGCGCGGCCTTCGAGCAGAGGAACGCCTGCTGCATGGCTGCGCCTACCGTTTCGGCGCTCTGCCGAGAAGCCGAGAAGGCGAAGACCGACGGTCCCGATCCGGCGATGCTGCATCCGAGCGCTCCTGAGTCGAGCGCGGCCTGCTTGACCTCGACGAAGCCGGGAATGAGCGGTGCGCGTTTCGGTTCGGCCACCACATCGACCAGCGCCCTGCCGATCAGATCGTAATCCTCCATCAACAGGCCAGCGACCAGCGCGCCGACGTTGCCCCACTGCTGGGTGGCGACCGAAAGCGGAATCGATTTGGGAAGCACGGAGCGGGCGAACGATGTCTTGAGTTCGGTGTGCGGATGCACGAGCGTGCAGAAGAGGTTCGCCGGCGGCTTGATGGTGATCAGATCGAGCGGATGGTAGCTGCGGATCAGGATGAAATTGCCGAGCATGGCCGGAGCGGCGTTGTCGGCATGGGCCGAGCCGCAGGCGACGCGCTCGCCTTCGATGGCGAAGTGCACCAGCTCCATCTTGGTGCAGGGCGAGCCGAGCAGCTCGTTGGCCGCGACGAGCGCCGCCGCCGCGCTGGCCGCGCTGCTGCCCATGCCGCTGGAGAGTGGCAGGTTTTTTTTGAGCACGAGGTCTATGTGGCCGTTGAAGGCGATGCCCTTCGTGGTGCGTATATATTCAAGAAACTTGAGGACGACGAAGCTCGATGTGTTTTTTTTCGGATCGAGCGGCAGCGCTCCGCCATCGCCGATAATCGAGGTGAGCGAAACGGGGCAGTCGCTCCGTCGTTCGTCATGCAGCGTCAGAACGACCTCGTCGCCGGGTTCGGTGATGGCGAAACCGAGGACATCGAAACCGCAGGCAACGTTCCCAACCGTTGCTGAAGCAAATCCAGTGACGGTTTTCATGGCGTGAAACGGGGAAAAATTTCAGATTTGGTCTGGTGACAGGGCAGTCCGGAAACGGCGATTATCCAAATTGGTTCTGGCATTTGAATAACTGAATGCTTTTCATTAAATTCGAAATCAATTTTCAGGAGAGTTACGGGCCGTAGCCGGAATCATGAGAAGGTACGGAGAATCTTTTTCTTTTCTTAACAATAACCTATCGAATTCCATATGTCAACAGCAGTCAGACCCGATGAGGTGTCTTCCATACTCCGCAAGCAGCTCGCCGGCTTCGAGTCGGAAGCGGATGTATATGATGTAGGAACCGTTCTGCAGGTCGGTGACGGTATCGCCCGTATTTACGGTTTGTCAAGCGTGGCCGCGGGTGAGCTCCTCGAATTTCCCCACAAGGTGATGGGAATGGCTTTGAACCTCGAAGAAGACAACGTCGGTGCTGTGCTTTTCGGCGAGTCCAACGCCGTCAAGGAAGGCGATACGGTGAAAAGAACCAAGATTCTCGCTTCGATCCCGGTCGGCGAGGCGATGCTCGGCAGGGTCATCAACCCGCTTGGCGAGCCTATCGACGGCAAAGGGCCGATCAATGCCAACATTCGTCTGCCGCTCGAGCGTCGCGCTCCCGGCGTCATTTTCCGTAAGTCTGTGCACGAACCGCTCCAGACCGGCCTTAAGGCTATCGACGCCATGATTCCGATTGGTCGCGGCCAGCGCGAACTGATCATCGGCGACCGCCAGACTGGCAAAACCGCTGTCGCGCTCGATACCATCATCAACCAGAAAGGCAAGGGTGTTCAGTGCATCTACGTGGCTATCGGCCTGAAAGGCTCGACGGTTGCCCAGGTGGTCAACACCCTCGAAAAGTACGGCGCGATGGAGTACACCACGGTCATATCGGCTACCGCCTCTGACCCGGCTCCGCTCCAGTTCATCGCTCCGTTCGCCGGCGCTACCATCGGCGAGTTCTTCCGCGATACCGGACGCCACGCGCTGGTCGTCTACGACGATCTCTCCAAGCAGGCCGTGGCCTACCGCCAGCTCTCCCTGCTCCTCCGCCGTCCGCCGGGACGTGAAGCGTACCCCGGTGACGTGTTCTATCTGCACTCCCGTCTTCTCGAACGTGCCGCGAAGATCACCGACGACATCGAGGTGGCCAAGAAGATGAACGATCTTCCCGAACCGCTGAAGCCTCTGGTCAAGGGCGGCGGCAGCCTTACGGCGCTTCCTGTCATCGAAACGCAGGCTGGTGACGTGTCGGCATACATTCCGACCAACGTGATCTCGATCACCGACGGTCAGATCTTCCTTGAGTCGAACCTGTTCAACGCCGGTCAGCGTCCCGCTATCAACGTCGGTATCTCGGTTTCCCGCGTCGGCGGCGCCGCCCAGATCAAGGCGATGAAGAAGGTTGCCGGTACGCTCCGTCTCGACCTGGCTCAGTTCCGCGAACTCGAAGCCTTCTCGAAGTTCGGTTCCGACCTCGACAAGACTACCAAGGCGCAGCTCGACCGTGGCGCTCGTCTGGTCGAAATTCTCAAGCAGGGCCAGTATATTCCGATGCCGGTCGAAAAGCAGGTTGCCATTATCTTTGTCGGCACCCAGGGTCTGCTCGATTCGGTCGATCTCAAGCAGGTTCGCCGCTTCGAAGAGGAGTTCCTCACCATGCTCGAACAGAAGCATCCCGAGATTCTCACCTCCATCGCCGAAAAGGGTACGCTTGAAAATGACGTGGCCTCGAAGCTGAAGGATGTGGCTGTAAAATATATCGCCTCTTTCAAGGAGAGGGTGAAAGCCTGACGGAAGATGCAAGAGTGAGCCGGACGCTCCTGGACAATCAGGGGCGTCCGCAAGATTAACGGCAATACCAACCATGTTTCGGAATACATGCCAACTTTAAAGGACATACGCATACGCCTCAAGGGTATCAAATCCACGCAGCAGGTGACCAAGGCCATGAAGATGGTTGCGGCCGCCAAGCTGAGGAGAGCTCAGGATAGGGCGATTCAGGCCCGTCCGTATGCAGGGAAGCTGAAAGAGATGCTCGCATCCCTTTCCACAAAGGTCGATACTTCGCTCAACCCCCTGCTGTCGCCCCGTGAAGAGGTCAACAAAGTGCTGGTCATTCTGGTCACTTCAGACAGAGGTTTGTGCGGCGGTTTCAATGCCAATATCATCAAGATGGCCCAGAGGGTCATTCACGAGGATTACGCAGCGCTGCACGCCAAAGGCAACGTCACGATGATCTGCGCTGGCACCAAGGGCACCGAGTTTTTCCGCAAGAGGGGATACAAACTTACGGCTGGCTATCCCGCTATCTTCCAGAATCTCAGTTTCAACTCGGCCAAGGAGATTGCCGATACCGCATCGAAGATGTACCTGAGCGGCGAGGTGGATCGCGTGGTGCTGGTTTACAATGAGTTCAAGTCGGTGCTTGCGCCGAACCTCAGAACCGAGCAGCTTCTGCCAATCGCTCCCGAAAAGGGTGCGGAGAAAGGCTCAAGCGGCGAGTACCTCTACGAGCCTTCGCCAGCGGCCATCATTGACGAACTTGCGCCAAAGCACCTGCACACCCAGGTGTGGCGAGTGATGCTGGAGTCCAACGCTGCCGAGCAGGCGGCACGTATGGCGGCCATGGATTCTGCCACCGAGAACGCCAAGGAGCTGATTCGCTTGCTGAACATCAGCTACAACCGCGCTCGCCAGGCGGCCATCACCAAGGAGCTGAGCGAAATCGTCGCAGGTGCCGACGCTCTGAAGCAGTAACCGCGAGAGCAAGAGTTATTTTGTCAGAAAGCGCCACCAAAATGGCGCTTTCTGTGTTTTTTGGGGGGAGGGGGGAGAAAGAAAGAGTGGGACGATTGGGGCCTCTGGGACTTGTGGGACTGTTGGGAAGAAAACCAAATGGCTGTTTGTCCCAGTGGTCTCAAAAGTCCCAATAGTCCCACTTCCGGGAGCTTCGTTGATTCCTCAGCCTTCCCGGTTTACACCAAACTCACAAAAAGAGTGCTTTTCCGGTTTGTATTATTTGCCTGGTCGTGAGAAATTAGAGAGTTCTTTCATTACGGTAACGCAGCAAGGTTGAAGATGAGGGTATTCAAGTTCGGGGGTTCGTCGATTGGTTCGGCGTCGAGGATCGGCAATGTGGCCGGTATCGTCAGGCAGGAGTTGAGCCGGAGTCCGCTGGTCGTGGTGGTTTCCGCGGTTGGCAAGGTGACCGACATGCTTGCCGAGTCGGCGGCGCTGGCGGGAAAAGGAGATGCGGCGTATCGCGAGAAGTTCGACGCCATCGCCTCACTGCATCGCGAGATCGTGCGCGAATTGTTCCCTGACGCCGCGTTAGCGGAGATGCCTTGGTTCGACGAGATGATGGCCGAGCTGAACGATGTGTTGCATGGCGTGTTCCTGCTCCGGGAGCTTTCCGACAAAAGCCTCGCTCTCGTGCTGAGCTACGGCGAGCGGCTGTCGTGCCGGATCGTGAGCCGCTACCTGCACGTGTCGGGTACGCCATCCGAATGCGTCGATGCCCGCAACCTCATCGTCACCGACGACAACCATCGCAACGCCAAGGTGGACCGGCTGGCGACCGGCAAGCTGATTCACGAACGGTTCCGCAGCTTCGAGCCTCTGGCGGTAGTGAGTGGTTTCATCGCCTCCGCGCCGGATGGCAGCGTGACCAACCTCGGTCGCGGCGGTTCCGACTTCACGGCGACGATTCTCGGAGCGGCGCTCCATGCCGAAGAGGTGTGGATTTGGACCGATGTGGACGGCTTTTTCAGCGCCGATCCTAAACGGGTGCCCGACGCACGGGTCATCCCGGAGATCAGCTACGCCGAGGCGATGGAGCTGTCGCACGCCGGAGCGAAGGTGCTGCATCCGCTCGCCGTGCAGCCGGTCATGAAGGCGGGGATTGCGTTGCGCATCAAGAACTCTTTCAACCCCGGCGCTCCCGGCACGCGCATTGGACATGAGTCGGCAAGCGCTGAGGGGCGTCCCGGCACAGTGACGGGGCTGACCTCGATCAATCACGTCGTACTCCTCAGCCTCTCCGGTAGCGGCATGGCGGGTGTGCCGGGCACGGCGTCGCGGCTTTTCACCTGCCTGGCGCGTCACGGCGTCAACATCATCTTCATTTCGCAGGCTTCGTCGGAGCAGTCGATAAGCCTCGCCATCGCGCCCGGACAGGCGACGACGGCCAAAAAGGTGCTCGAAGAGGAGTTCGCCCGCGAGATCGAGGAGCGCAGAGTCGATCCTGTGAGCGTCCGCCGCAATCTGGCGATGGTGGCTGTGGTAGGCAACAAGATGTCGGGCCATCCCGGCGTCTCGGCGCAGCTCTTCGAGACGCTTGGCAAGAACGGCGTCAACGTGATCGCCGTCGCTCAGGGAGCCAACGAGATGAACATTTCGCTCGTCATCGACAATTCGGACGAAGACAAGGCGCTTAACTGCGTTCACGAGTCCTTCTTCCTCTCGATGCGCAAGGTGCACGTTTTCATCGCGGGTACCGGCACCATCGCCAAAAGTCTCATCAGCCAGATCCGTCAGCATCGCGCAACCTTGCAGCAAGAGATGGATCTCGACGTGGTGGTTGCGGGCCTCGCCAACACCCGCTCGATGTGCATCGATCCCGCGGGCATCGATCTCGACCGGTGGCACGAGTCGCTAAAGCCTCGCGAGTCGCACGAGGGGATCGGGGAGTATATCCGCCTCATTCAGGAACAGAACCTGCACAACACTATCGTGGTTGACTGCACGGCGAGCAGGCATGTGGCCGAGAGCTACCCCGCGTTGCTCCGGGCGAATATCTCCGTCGCCACGGCCAACAAGCTCGGCATGGCGGGTTCGTGGGAGCTGTACCGCAAGATCATGGAGGCACTGCGCTCCAGCAATGCGAGGTTCCTCTACGAAACCAACGTCGGTGCCGGTCTGCCGGTCATCAACACCCTCAATGATCTGAAGAACAGCGGCGACAAGATCGTCTGCATCGAGGGTGTGTTGTCGGGCACCTTGAGCTTCATCTTCAACGAATTGCGCAAGGGGGGCCGCTTCAGCGTGATTGTCCGCAAAGCCAAGGAAGCCGGTTACACCGAACCCGATCCGCGAGACGATCTCTCCGGGGCTGATTTCGCCCGGAAGTTGCTCATTCTTGGCCGTGAGCTTGGCTACCAGCTCGAATATGCCGACGTCGAGTGCCAGAGCCTCGTGCCCGAAGCGCTTCGCGGCGAGATGTCGCCCGCCGGGTTCCTCGATGGCCTCTCCTCTATCGACGACTGGTACGCCACCGAGATGGAGAGCGCGGCGAGCGAAGGCATGACCATCGCCTTCACCGGCGAACTCAAGGATGGCAAGGCGAAGGTGGGGCTGAAGCGTGTGCCGCTCGAAAGTCCGGTGGCCGGGCTGAACGGCACGGAGAATCTCGTGGTCTTCACCACCGGGCGCTATCTGAAAACGCCGCTCGTGGTCAAGGGGCCGGGAGCGGGTGGTGAGGTGACGGCAGGCGGCGTGTTCGCCGATATTCTCCGCATAGCGAGTTACCTTGTCTGAGGCGCGCAGATGAAGGTGGTCATCATTTCCATCGGCGACGAACTGCTCAAGGGGCACAGGGTCAACACCAACGCGCCCTTCATCGCTCGCGAGCTGGGCGGCATCGGCATTGCCGTCAGTCGCATCGTCGCCTGTTCGGACGATCCGCAGGCGATCCGCGAGACTGTCGTTTCAGCGCTCTTGGAAGCCGAGGCGGTGCTCGTGACCGGCGGTCTCGGCCCGACCAGCGATGACCGGACTCGCGACGCGGTTCGGGAGCTGCTTGGGCGCGGCCTGGTGCTCGACGAACCGTCGTTCGAGCGCCTCGCTGACTACTTCCGGCGGCGCAACCGTCCGATGCCCGACTCGATGAAAGATCAGGCGATGGTGATCGAGGGTTCCGTGACCATTCCCAACACGAAAGGCACCGCGCCCGGCATGATCATTGAGTGCGCCCAGCAGTTCGCCGGTCGTCACCTCGTGCTGATGCCCGGCGTACCCGCCGAAATGGAGGCGATGATGCGGCTCACGGTCATTCCCTTCTTCGCGCCGCTCTCCGGGGCTTTCATCCGCCACACCCCCGTCATGACGCTTGGCATCGGCGAAACGCTGCTCGCGGAGATGATCGCCGAGGTCGAGGAGAATTTGCCCTCCGGCACGTCGCTCGCCTACCTGCCTCACGCCACCGGAGTCAGCCTCATGGTGAGCACCTCGGGCGCTTGTCGCGAAGAGGTCGATGCGGAGAATCGCCGCGTGGTCGAGGCTATCATGGCCAAAGCGGGCTACTTCGTCTATGCGACCTCGGAGTTGACGCTCGAAGAGGTGGTCGTCCGCACATTGCTCGAAAGGGGCCTCACGGTGGCTGTCGCCGAATCGTGCACCGGCGGGCTGGTGGGGAGCCGCCTGACCGATGTGGCCGGTTCGTCGGGATGCTTTCTCGAAGGTCTGGTCACCTACAGCAACCAGGCGAAGGTTCGGTTGCTCGGCGTCGATCCGGCGATCATCGAACAGCACGGCGCGGTGAGCGAGCCGGTCGCCGTCGAGATGGCTCGCGGCTGCCTGCTCAACAGCGGCGCACAGATCGCCGTGGCCACCACCGGCATCGCCGGTCCAGGCGGCGGAACGCCGGAAAAGCCGGTCGGCACGGTTTGCGTCGGCGTCGCTTCGACGTCGGCTGACGGTTCGGTTCGGGTCGAGGCGTCCCGTTTGACCATGTACGGTGACCGGCATCAGAACAAACTCCGCTTCAGCGAAGCCGCGCTTCGAGGGCTGCTTGAACGGCTGAAGCAGATGGAATCCTGAATTATTTTCATGCTCTTCAGGAATGTGTAACTTTGACGGATGATCCATATGCGCCGGGAGCAGGCCGGGCGAGAGAGAATCCAATGAAAATCGCGTGTTCATTTTATGGCTTCCATTGCAAGACTTCCTGATATAGTTGCTAATAAAATCTCCGCTGGCGAGGTGGTGCAGCGTCCGGCCTCGGCGGTCAAGGAGCTGATCGAGAACGCCATCGACTCCGGCGCGAGCCGCGTTACCGTCATCGTCAAGGATGCCGGTCGCCAGCTCATCCAGATCATCGACAACGGCTGTGGCATGGAGAGTGACGACGCGCTGCTCAGCGTGGAGCGCTTCGCCACCAGCAAGATTTCGGGCGTCGACGATCTCGAATCGCTGCGGACGCTTGGCTTCCGCGGCGAAGCGCTGGCGAGCATCTCGTCGGTCTCGCACTTCGAGCTGAAGACTCGCCGCGAGGCTGACCGGCTCGGCACGCTGCTAAGGAGCGATGGCGGAGTCATCGAAAGCCCGCAGCCCGCGCAGTGCGAAACCGGCACATCCATCGCTGTTCGAAACCTCTTTTTCAACGTGCCCGCCCGGCGCAAGTTCCTCAAATCCAACGCCACCGAGTTCAAGCATATTCACGAGGTGGTCAAGGCGTTCGTGCTCTCGTACCCCGAGATCGAGTGGCGCATGATCAACGACGACGAGGAGCTGTTCCATTTCCGCACGCCGGACGTGCGCGAGCGGCTGAGTCACTTTTATGGCGAGGGATTCGGCGAAAGCCTGATCGAGGTGATAGAGGAGAACGACTACATGACCATCGGCGGCTATCTCGGCAAGCCGGGCATGATGTTGCGCCAGAAGTATGACCAGTACTTTTTCATCAACCGCCGCCTGATCCAGAACCGGATGCTCGTCCAGGCCGTGCAGCAGGCCTACGGAGAGCTGCTCGAAGAGCGGCAGTCTCCCTTCGCGCTTCTTTTTCTCGGACTCGATCCATCGCTGGTCGATGTGAACGTCCACCCGGCCAAGCTCGAAGTGCGCTTCGAGGATGAAAAAAGCATCAGGAGCATGGTCTATCCGGTGGTCAAACGCGCCGTGCAGATGCACGATTTTTCGCCCGAAGCCTCCGTCGCGCTGCCATCCTCGTCCGACGCCTCCCGCGAGGCAGGATTGCCGGAAGCTCCATCGCGGAAGCTTTCGTACTCCTCCTTTTCAGGCAAAGCCTCGACTACCGGCGATCTCTACAAGAACTACCGGCAGGGAGCATTCAGCTCACCCGTATCCGCCGCGCCGCCGCTTTTCGAGTCCACCGAGGCGTCGCCAGCATCCGTCGAGAGCAACCCGGCCTCGATGGTGCAGGAGTCGCTGCTGACCCCGGCGACGGATCACCCCGCCATCGCCGACGAGCAGAATCCGGTTACGCCGGACAAGGAACCGAAAATCTGGCAGTTGCACAACAAGTACATCATCTGCCAGATCAAGACCGGCGTGATGATCATCGACCAGCATGTGGCGCACGAGCGGGTGCTTTACGAACGCGCCGTCGATGTGATGACCGAGGCGGCACCGAACTCGCAGCAACTTCTCTTTCCGCAGAAGATCGACCTCAAGCCCTGGCAGTACGAGGTGTTCGAAGAGATTAGTGATGAGTTATACCGGCTCGGCTTCAACATTCGGCCATTCGGCGGCATGAGCGTTATGATCGAAGGGGTTCCGCCCGACGTGCGTGATGGCACGGAAGCCACGATTTTGCAGGACATGATTGCCGAGTATCAGGAGAACGCCTCCCGCCTGAAGCTCGAAAAGCGCGACAACCTCGCCAAATCGTACTCCTGCCGCAACGCCATCATGACCGGCCAGAAGCTCGGCGTCGAGGAGATGAGGGGGCTGATCGACCGCCTCTTCGCCACCCGGATGCCCTACGTCTGCCCGCACGGCAGACCGGTTATCATCAGGCTCTCGCTCGACGAACTCGACCGGATGTTCGGGAGAAAGTAGAAACAGTTGATAGTTGACAATGGATAATTGATAATTGAAGAGGGGGATTACAGCGGTACTTGGTTTTTTCTTCCTCTCTTCGTCCGCTCTGTCCACGTCGTCCAAAAGGGCACGCGCTCGCAGGTTCTCCGCGGCTCTTTCGGCTTGTTTCCTGAAAAATAAGTTTGTACATTTCCGGCCAGAGGCATTGCCATACCCTTGTAGCTCAGTGGATAGAGCAGCAGTTTCCTAAACTGTTGGCCGGCAGTTCGAGTCTGCCCAAGGGTACCTCCTCACCACTCATACGAGGCCGTTCAAGACGGGAAAAAGCAGCAGGATTCGCACCTGCTGCTTTTTTTATGAGCGATTTTCGTTTGCAGAAATTATTTCTAGTTGCAGTTACCCTGTCCCGCGCCACGGCCCTGACCAGAGCCAGGTCGCCAGTTTCCGCCGGTGTTCTGATCCCACACCCACGCTGCGACGGCGTTCAGCTCGGCAGCGGTGAGCGGAATCGGCGGCATGAGGCCGAATCTGGTGATCGCCTGCGGGTCGGCAAGCACTTTTTCTTTCGAGGGTGACTTTATGAAGTCAGCCATATATTTGATGCCTTCGACACGTGATGAGAAGCGCTGGTGGTAGCGGGCTGAAATGGGCAGAATTGGTGGTGCGGTTTTGGGTGGTGGCGCGACCGAGTGGCAGACGCTGCAATTCTTGTCGAAGACGGCCTTGCCGTCCACAGCCGCCGAAGCGTTTGCCGGAGTTCCTGTGGCAAGCATCCCGATGCCAATGGCAAGGGCAGCGGTGAGATTGTTGTTTGAGTGCTTCATGGCTCCTGCGTAATCATGGGTTTCAGAATGATGGCAACGGTTATCCGCTGCTCCGTTTAAAGTTACTTAAAAAAAGGAAAAAGCGGCGGTCGAACAGCTTCAGGACGCGAGCCGTTTTTTCCACAGCCATAAAAGCGTATGTTCAGGGAACAAAACGACTCATCGGAACCGAAACCCCTGCTGATACCTCCATGAAATTGCTGAAAAACGCCATTCTGTTCATCCTGCTTGCGCTGATTGTCGATGTGGGCAGATATTTCTTTATCCCCGATATTTCAAGGCTAGCCCGCACCAATCCCGGAAAAACCGCCTTCATGGAGTATCGCGAAAAGGAGTGGCGCGATCAGGGGCGCGATATGACGATCAAGCAGCGCTGGGTGCCGCTCAAAAAGGTGTCCCCATCGCTTGTGAAAGCGGTGCTCGTCTCGGAGGATAACAACTTCTGGCATCACGAGGGGTTCGATCTCGAAGCCATAGAAGGGGCGGTTGAAAAGAATATCGCGGCTGGCGAGTTCAAATTCGGCGCGAGCACCATCAGCCAGCAGCTTGCCAAGAATCTGTTCCTTTCGCCCTCGAAAAATCCCGTGCGGAAGCTCAAGGAGGCTATCCTGACCTGGCGACTGGAGAATACGCTTTCGAAACGGCGTATTCTTGAGCTGTACGTCAACGTGGCCGAGTGGGGAGACGGAATTTTCGGCATCGACGAGGCGGCGCGGCGCTATTATGGTGTCCGAGCCTCACAACTGACGGCAAGCCAGTCGGCAAAGCTTGCGGCATCGCTGCCCAATCCGGTGCTCTATCCGCCAACCGGATCCTCGCGTTTCGTGCGGGTACGTTCCGGACATATTTACGCTATCATGCTGAGGCGTGGTCTGGTGGTTCCCGATTACCGCGAGGTCATGACCACGCCCGATACGCCGGTTGCCCAGTCGCCGGATTCCGTCGTGGTTGGCGTACCGGAGCGGTTGATTCAAGAGGCGGCTCTGCCCGACAGCACAGAAGTAGCGCCTCGGGGCGATGGTGACGTAAAGGATGAGCCGCCGCAGGGCGATGAAGGGGATAAAAACCAATCCGGCAACTGAGGTTTGCCGGATTGAGCAATAGAGCGTTGTGAGATCAAGCCGGTTCAAAGAAGGACTTGTCAACGCCGCACACAGGGCAGACCCAGTCATCCGGAAGATCCTCGAAAGCGGTTCCGGGTGCTACGCCGTTGTTGGGATCACCGTCTGCCGGATCGTATTCATAGCCGCAGGGAACGCAAACCCATTTCTGCATAACTCTATCTCCTCGATTTGGTTGTGTTTAAGGATTACATACGGTTCGTCGAATGACGACCGACGAGTCCGGGTGGAACGCCGATCGACATGCAACTAAAGCCGGTGGCGGGATAAAAAGTTCATTGCCTGAAGTCGCGAATAGTGTATCCTCGATGCAAGTCCTTCCGATCCGGGTTTATCAGTAGCGGGTGGCAATCTCTTCCACGCCATCTTTTTCACTGTCCTGCGAATAAACCTTAACCGACAACGCTTGCGATGCTATCTCTGAAACGGACATTGGGCGCTTGGTTGCTCATCATCATGGCCGAGTCGGTGAGCGGCGCGTTCAGGCGGCTCGTGCTTGCTCCTCGCGTTGGCGAGCTGGCGGCGCATCAGCTTGGCGTTGCCGTCGGCTGCGGGATCATCTTCCTGGTGGCCTGGTTTTTCTCTGGTCGCCTCGTTTCTGTATCATGGCGTCGCGATCTCCTTGCCGGTCTCGTCTGGGTTGCGCTGACCGTGGCGTTTGAAGTCACTCTCGGCCTCTTGATGGGCTTCTCCGCCGGGCGCATTCTCGCCGACTACGATCTTCCGAGAGGTGGCCTGATGGTGCCTGGCTTGCTTTTCATGCTCTTTGCGCCTCTCATGGCGGCGAGGCTCAGGAGAACGCTACGCCAGGGAGGTGGAGGCTTCGACCAGCGCTGAGGCGATCTTCATCGGCGCGTCGCATCCAGAATCGGCTCACACCCAGCCGCGCAGCTTCATCGCCTCCGCCACCCGGCGGATGGCCACGATCATGGCTGCCGTGCGGTTATCGACGCGGAATTGCACGGCGGCCTGATGCACCGTTTTGATCGCGGCGCTCATCTTTTTTTCGAGCTGGCGATGCACGGCCTCCTCCTCCCAGTACCATCCGCTGCTGTTCTGCACCATCTCGAAGTAGGAGACGGTCACGCCCCCGGCGTTGCAGAGCAGGTCGGGGATGAGGTAGATGCCGCGTTCGTGGAGCACCTTGTCGGCATCGGGGGTGGTCGGGCCGTTGGCCAGTTCGGCGACAATGGTTGCCTTGATGTGCTTGGCGTTGCGGCACGATATTTCATCTTCGAGCGCTGCCGGGATGAGCACGGCGACATCGAGTTCGAGCAGATCGCCGTTGGTCAGCGGCGTCGATCCGGGAAATTCTGCGACCGAGCCGGTTTGTCGTTTGTGCTCCATGAGCGCCTGATGATCGAATCCATCCGGATTGTGGATGCCTCCCTTCGAGTCGGAGACGGCCACCACCTTCATGCCGAGCAACTCGACGGCGAGTTTGTGGGCGAACGATCCGGCGTTGCCGTAACCGTTGATGGCGGCGGTATTTCCGCGCAGCTCGACGCCGAGCATTCTGGCGGCTTCGCGGATGCAGATGATGCCGCCCCGCGCCGTGGCGTCACCACGTCCCGCCGATCCGCCGAGGGCCAGCGGCTTGCCGGTGATGACGCCGAAATCGTTGTGCCCCTGCATGAACGAATATTCGTCGGCCATCCAGGCCATGATCTGCGGGGTGGTGTAGACGTCGGGCGCGGGCACATCCTTTTCGAGACCGAGCAGGCGGCCGACCTGACGGATGTAGCTCCTCGACAGCCGTTCGAGTTCGCCGGGGGACATCGCTTTCGGATTGCAGATCACGCCCCCCTTCGCGCCGCCGAGCGGAATGTCGAGCACGGCGGTTTTCCAGGTCATCCACGCGGCCAGCGCCCTGACGGTGTCGATGGTCTCGTCTGGATGAAAGCGGATACCTCCCTTGTTGGGGCCTCGCGCATCATTATACTGCACCCGGAAGCCGTGAAATGCGCGTACCGAACCGTCGTCCATCTTGACCGGAATGGTGACGTGCATCTCGCGCATCGGCCAGCGCAGCAGTTCGAGTATGTCGGGATCGAGACCGATCACCTCAGCGGCGTCGTCGAGCTGCCGCTTGGCGATGGTGAAGGGGTTCTCCTTGATCACTTCGGATTTCAGACAATCGCCAAGCACAAAAGGCTCTTGCGTCGGCGCGGCTGGCTGGTGACGATCGTTCGATGGCTGCATGAGGGGAGTGTTCGATGAGTTGACACAAGTTCGTGATTCAGGAACTACGTTTGTTCAATGATGTATCGGCGACGGCGCGTGACAAGCCGGGCAGCGGCCTCCGGCGTCGAAACGCTCGATCCGGCAGCCGCTGAAGGACGTCGCTGTTCTCTTGACCAGCTTCGCGCCGCATTGCGGGCACAAGGTGTCGTTATGTGCGCTTCCCGCATAGACATAATATAATCCGGCTTTTCGTCCGATCTCCCATGCCATTTCAATCGCCTGAGCCGATGTTGGTGGCGTATCCTCCATTTTCCATGAAATCTCCGGCCAGAAAGGAGTGAGATGCCAGGGCGTTTCGGCTCCGAGATCACGCACAATGAAGCGGGCGAGCCGTTCGAGCATGGCCGGATCGACCGAATGACCGGGAATGAGGAGCGTCGTGATTTCGAGATGGATGCCGCTTCGGCGAATCTGCCGCAGGCTGTCGAGCACGGGATCGAGCCTCGCGCCGCACATGCGCCGGTAAAAGGCGTCGTCCATCGATTTGAGATCGATGTTGATCGCGTCGAGCCATGGCCGGATGGAGTCAAGGCAGATTTTCGACAGGTAGCCGTTGCTTACCCAGATGTTCCTGAGGCCCGCCTGCCGCGCAAGCCGCATGATGTCGAGCGCATATTCTGCGAAAATTGTCGGCTCGGTGTAGGTGCAGGAGATTGAGGCGCATCCGGCGAGCTGCGCGTTCCGGACGATCTCCTCTGGCTTGTTCAGCGGAATCGAATCGTCCGGCAGCGTCTGGCTGATCTGCCAGTTCTGGCAGTTGGCGCATCTGAAGTTGCAGCCGGGCGCGCCGAACGACCAGGTCATGGTTCCCGGCATGAAGTGGCAGAGCGGCTTTTTCTCGACCGGATCGGCAGCCTGCGCGACTGCCTTTCCGTAGGTGAGGGTGAACAGGTTGCCGCCAACGTTCCGCCGCACCCGGCAAAGGCCGCTGTTGCCGGGCCGGATGCGGCAGTAGTGACGGCAGAGGTCGCACTGAAGCACTCCGTCAGGAGCGGCATGATAGAAGTTTGCTTCGCGCATGGCGGTTCACTCTCCTGAGTCGTGTCGGTAAGCCGGTTTGCCGGGCATGTTCCGATAATAATCGCTACAGGGTGATCGTTCCCCGGTAAACCACCTTGGCCGGGCCTTCGAGATAAATTTCATCCATCGCGTCGTTGAATCCCACCATCAGCGTTTCGCCGCTTCTGACCTTCACCCTGACCGGCGATGAGGCGACCTTGCCGAGCCGGTAGCTCATCAGGGCAGCCGCCACCGTACCGGTGCCGCAGGCGAGGGTCTCATCCTCGACGCCGCGTTCGAAGGTTCTGATGCTGAGCGCGTTCGGCGCGGTGACTTCGAGGAAATTAACGTTCGTGCCCTCCGGGAAAAGATCTTTCCGGTGACGTATCGCGTTGCCTTCAGTAAACACGTCGAGCTTGTCGAGGTTATTGGCGTAAACGATAGCGTGTGGCGAGCCTGTATTGACGTAATGGCAGCTCCATGCGCCGACCTGAAAGCTGTCGCGGAAATCCGACGGTGGCAGCATATGCAGCCTTACGGACTCATCTCCGGTCACTTCAGCTTCATACCGGTCCGTACCGGCCTCGAAGGCGTAGCGCGGGCCAGCCGGACGGATGCCGAGGAGCCAGGCGAAGTAGACGGCGCAACGCCCGCCATTGCCGCACATCGAGCCGGGAAATCCGTCGGCATTGTGGTATTTCATTCTGAAATCGGTAGTTTCAGAGGCTTCGACGAGGATCAGGCCGTCAGCGCCGATACCTGTTCTTCGGGTGCACATGGCTCTGACCTGTTCGTGGTTGAGGTTGTAAAGCCCCTCACGGTTGTCGATGACGATAAAGTCATTGCCGGCCCCCGACATCTTGGTGAAATCGATCTGCATGGTATGAAAGTTAGTTTGCAGTAAAATATTGTGGTTATGAAAAGCGTTGAGCTGGTCGAAAAAAGTCAGCCTGGTTTGCCCTCCGGTCGGCTCCGTTCCCGGAGACGAGGGGCAAAAAACTTTATTATTAAATAATTTTTCTTATTTTATTTGCTACTGTTGCAGGGTAGTTTTTTCTTTGAGCCAGACTGCAAAAATGTTTTTTCCGGGAATTTCTCCATGTCCCGATAGATGCTGTACCCTTATCGTGATGTCGCGATGGCCGCATATACTGGAGAGAGGTCGCCGGTTTTTTTCGGTTTCTTCAACCTGAAAATACGTCCAAACAAAGGAGAACATACAATGGCTGAACAAGTGAAACCCGCAGGGGTCAAGCCGAAGGGGACAGTGCCGCCTCCAAAGGGGAACGCGCCGACTCCAAAGGCAAATGGCGTGCCAGGCGGAGCATCGGTCATTAAAGAACAGGATGCCGCCAAGATGAGACGTTTTCTGTTCCAGCGAACGGAAACACGCTCGACGAAGTGGTATCAGATCTTTGATACCGAAAAAGTCGATGACGAGCAGGTGGTCGGCGGCCATCTCGCGCTGCTCGGCGTGCTGGGCTTCATCATGGCAATCTACTACATCTCGGGTATCCAGGTGTTTCCCTGGGGAGCTCCGGGTTTCCACGACAACTGGTTCTATCTGACCATCAAACCAAGGATGGTTTCTCTCGGCATCGACACCTACAGCACCAAGACCGCTGACCTCGAATGGGCAGGCACCAAGCTTCTGCTCTGGGCTGCTTATCATTTCATTGCCGGTTCCGTTCTTCTTTTCGGCGGATGGCGCCACTGGACGCACAACCTGACCAACCCCTTCACCGGGCGTTGCGGTAACTTCCGCGACTTCCGTTTCCTCGGAAAGTTCGGTGATGCGGTTTTCAACGGCACCAGCGCAAAATCGTACAAAGAGGCTCTCGGGCCACACGCGGTCTACATGTCGCTTCTGTTCCTCGGTTGGGGTCTGGTGATGTGGGGCATTCTCGGTTGGGCACCGATTCCTGACTTCCAGACGATCAACTCCGAGACCTTCATGTCGTTCGTCTTTGCAGTGATTTTCTTCGCGCTCGGTATTTACTGGTGGAACAACCCCCCGAATGCGGCCATTCACCTCAATGACGACATGAAAGCCGCCTTCTCGGTTCACCTGACCGCGATCGGCTACATCAACATCGCCCTTGGCGTCATCGCCTTCGTGGCCTTCCAGCAGCCGTCTTTCCATGCCTACTACAAGGAACTCGACAGCCTGGTATTCTACATCTATGGCGAGCCGTTCAACCGCGTCAGCTTTAACTTCGTCGAACAGGGTGGCAAGGTTATCACCGGCGCGAAAGAGTTCGCCGAGTTTCCGGCTTATGCTATCCTTCCGAGAAACGGTGAAGCGTTCGGCATGTCGAGGGTTGTGATCAACCTCATTACCTTCAACCACATCATCTGTGGTGTGCTCTATGTTTTCGCAGGTGTTTATCATGGTGGTCAGTATCTCCTCAAGATCCAGCTCAACGGCATCTACAACCAGATCAAGTCCATCTGGATCACCAAGGGGCGCGACCAGGAAGTGCAGGTCAAGATTCTCGGTACCGTCATGGCGCTCTGCTTCTCGACCATGCTTTCCGTGTATGCCGTGATCGTCTGGAACACCATTTGCGAGTTGAACCTTTTCGGCACCAACATCACGATGTCGTTCTACTGGCTGAAGCCTCTGCCGATTTTCCAGTGGATGTTTGCCGATCCCAGCATCAACGACTGGGTTATGGCGCACGTCATCACCGCCGGTTCGCTCTTCTCGCTGATCGCACTGGTTCGTATCGCTTTCTTTGCTCATACCTCTCCGCTGTGGGATGACCTGGGTCTCAAAAAGAACTCTTACTCGTTCCCTTGCCTTGGCCCTGTCTACGGTGGTACCTGCGGCGTCTCCATTCAGGACCAGCTCTGGTTTGCTATGCTCTGGGGTGTCAAGGGTCTCTCCGCAGTCTGCTGGTACATCGACGGCGCCTGGATCGCATCAATGATGTATGGCGTGCCTGCTGCCGATGCAAAGGCATGGGACTCGATTGCCCACCTTCAGCATCACTATACGTCGGGTATCTTCTACTACTTCTGGACAGAGACTGTGACGATTTTCTCCAGCTCGCACCTCTCGACCATTCTCATGATCGGTCACCTGGTGTGGTTCATCAGCTTCGCTGTCTGGTTTGAAGATCGCGGCTCGCGTCTTGAAGGCGCCGATATCCAGACCCGTACGATCCGCTGGCTAGGCAAGAAGTTCCTCAACAGGGACGTCAATTTCCGCTTCCCGGTTCTGACGATTTCGGATTCGAAGCTTGCCGGTACCTTCCTGTACTTTGGCGGTACCTTCATGCTGGTCTTCCTGTTCATTGCCAACGGCTTCTATCAGACCAATTCGCCGCTGCCGCCTCCCGTCAGCCATGCAGCAGTGTCAGGACAGCAGATGCTGGCCCAGCTGGTCGATACTCTGATGAAAATGATTGCGTAACAATTCGGTACGAAGGGGCATTCGCCCCTTCGGCCATCTTGAGCAATAACGTTTACCACGCAAAAAAATTTAAGATGGGGGGTTTGTATGGCCGAACCTGTTGAAAATAAAAACCAGGCTTCTGCACCGGGCGCGAAGGTAGCACCGAAAGGCGCTCCGGCAGCACCCAAGGGCGGTGCTCCCGCTGCACCAAAAGGGCCTGCGGTTCCCAAGACGGCTGCGCCAGCCGCCAAAGGCGGAGCACCGGCGGCAAAGCAATCCGGCAAGCCCAGGCTTGCTTCGCTCGACGTCACTCTTGGACGTTCGGGCGTTCGTCAGGAGTCCGCGCTCCCATACGTGAAGCCGAAAGCCGCGCCGCCGCCGAAACCGGCAGCACCTGCGGCAAAAGGCGCACCGGCAGCTAAAGGTGCTCCAGCACCAAAAGGGGCGCCAGCTGCTCCAGCAGCGAAGGCCGCTCCAGGCGCTCCAGTTGCAAAAGCGGCTCCCAGAGCCAAAAAGCACTACTTCATTATCGAGAACCTCTGTGTCGGTTGCGGCCTGTGTCTCGACAAATGTCCGCCAAAGGTCAATGCCATCGGATACAAGTTTTACGGTGACGTGCAGGAGGGCGGCTTCAGATGCTACATCGATCAGGTGGCTTGCATTTCGTGCTCTGCCTGTTTCTCAGGTGATGAGTGCCCGTCAGGTGCGCTTATTGAAGTGCAGCCGGATGGCGAAGTGCTCGATTTCTCATACACGCCACCAGAAAGGCTCGATTTCGATCTTCGCTTCCTGCACCGTTTCCATCGCGAAGTCAGGTAGTAAGAATCTGAATTAAGATACGGAATAACAGAAAAAAGCATTGCTTTGTAAAAAGGCAATGCTTTTTTTATTTGGGATTAGCTTCTTTTGGGGAAAAAACACTGAAAACGATCAAGCAGGAAGGGCAGTGAAGGGCGAAAAGGTTAGAGCGAGAACTCTCATTATTATACCAACTTACAACGAAGCCGAGAACATCAGACCGCTTATCGAGAGCATTCTCGACCGTTATCAGACGGGTATCGATCTTCTTGTTATCGATGACAATTCGCCCGATGGAACTGCCGAAATCGTCAAGGCGATCATGGATAAAGAGCGGCGCGTGAAGCTTTTGTCCAGGCCTTCGAAGTTGGGACTTGGTACGGCTTATCTGTTGGGATTCCGTTGTGCGCTCGATCTCGGATATGAGCACGTCGTAGAAATGGATGCCGATTTTTCGCATGATCCAGCCATGATAGCATCACTGATCAGCGGTATGGCTGAAGCCGATATGGTAATTGGATCTAGGTACATGAACCACACGGTCAATGTTGTCAACTGGCCACTGTCGAGGCTCATTCTTTCGAAAACTGCCAGCATTTATACAAGATTGATCACAGGTATGCCAGTATTCGATCCAACCAGCGGATTCAAGTGCATCAGCGCAAAGGCGCTTCGTGCAATAGCGCTCGATAGGGTTCATTCACAGGGCTACTCGTTTCAGATCGAAATAGATTTCCGCGTATGGAAAAAGGGATTTGTTATCCATGAGGTGCCTATCGTATTTGTAGACAGAAGCGTTGGAAAGTCAAAGATGACACGAAAAAATATTATTGAAGCTGTTTGGATGGTCTGGTGGCTCAAACTCCTGTCAATCATCGGACGGCTGTAGGAATGGGTTGATGCGGCCTTTCCTGAAAAAGGGTCAAGATGATGATGGATGCTGTTTTAGGACAGATCAACTCCGCTGTCCGTCCCCCCTCTTTTGAGGGTTGCCGAAACAACGCTATCTTTACCGGAGTTTTTCCCGATAATCGGGCGGAATCATAACATTAGTATGAGGCAGTGGGTTGCCTCTGACCTCCATCCAGGAGGGATAAATGACACCTATAGCACATGCGCGAACTGCTGCTTATCACCATATCAGGGTCGGACAAGCCGGGCCTGATGTCGAAAATTACCTGTGTCCTGAAGAAGTACCGCATTCAGGTGCTCGACATTGGGCAGTCGGTCATTCACAACCACCTTTCGCTCGGAATGCTCATCGAAGTGCCGAAGGAGTCCGCCTCCGCGCCGATCCTCAAAGACCTGCTTTACACGGCGCACACCCTCGGCATCGAGATAGATTTCTCGCCCGTAACCACACGCGACTACCACAAATGGGTCGGCGAACAGGGCAAACCACGCTATCTGCTTTCACTGCTTGGCCGGAAAATTACGTCAGAGCACCTCGAAAAGGTTACGACGCTCGTTTCGAACCATGGCCTCAACATCGACACCATCAGTCGGCTCTCCGGGCGAATGCCGCTCGAAGACGAGCGCGATCCCGGCAGAGCCAAGGCGTGCGTCGAGTTTTCGCTCAGGGGTGCGCCCGCCAATGAGGAGCAGTTCCGGGTCGAAATGCTTGACATCACCGACAGTCTTGGCGTGGACATCGCCTTCCAGGAGGACAACATCTTCCGACGCACCCGGCGGCTCGTGGTGTTCGACATGGACTCGACGCTGATTACGTCAGAGGTGATCGACGAACTGGCCAAAGAGGCCGGATCGGGCGAGCTGGTCTCGGCAATCACCGAGCAGGCGATGCGTGGCGAACTCGATTTCACCGAGAGCCTGAAGCAACGGGTGGCGACGCTGGCGGGTCTGGATGAATCGACGCTGCAAAAGGTGGCCGAGCGGCTACAACTGACCGAAGGCGCTGAGCTTCTGTTCTATAACCTGCACCGACTCGGCTTCAAAACCGCCATCCTCTCCGGCGGCTTCACCTACTTTGGCCACTACTTGCAGAAAAAGCTCAACATCGACTACGTTTTCGCCAATGAGCTGAAGATCGTGGAGGGCAGAATGACCGGCCAAGTGATCGGCCAGGTGGTGGATGGTAAGCGAAAAGCCGAACTGCTCCAGCAGATCGCCGCTACGGAGCACATCCGCCTCGAACAGACCGTGGCGGTCGGCGACGGAGCTAACGACCTGCCGATGCTCGGCAAGGCCGGACTCGGCATCGCCTTCCGGGCCAAACCGATCGTGCGCGAAACAGCGCGGCAGTCTATTTCGACGCTGGGCCTCGACGCGATTCTCTACCTGATGGGCTTCCGCGACAGGGATTCGCTGGCGGTGTAACGGAGAGTGAATGGACGGGATGGACTGAGTGGAAATCGGCAATAAGAAAAAGAACCGGTAACGCAACGTCATTTCCTCATATTGTCCACTTCGTCCATTTCATCCATAATCTTTTTTCGCTATTCCACGTACTCCACATACTTCTCGAACTCCTGTGGATCGGGCAGGGTGATCGCGCCGGAGGGGCAGACCGGCTCGCAGCGGGTGCAGAGGACGAGGCAGTTGTAGGGACTGGCCACCTGCATTTTTGGACGTTTCACCACCACGGCGTCCGGTTCTGGTGGGCCGGGCGCGAACACTCCGGGGCGGCAGAATTCGGCGCAGGCTTCGCAGCCGTTGCATATCTCCGCATCGATGGCGGGATGCCAGGCAATCTCCTCCCTCGGCGCAAGCAGTCGTTTCCTCATACCAATCCCCATTATTAATTATCCACTATCAATTAATCGAGATACTCAACGTATTTCTCGAACTCCTCCTTTTTGGGCAGGACAATCGCGCCCGATGTGCAGATGGGTACGCAGCGGTCGCAGAGGACGAGGCAGTTCATGGGGTGACCGACCACGAGTTTGGGGCGGTGAATGCCGGTCGGGTCGGGTTCGCCAAGTTCGAAGACGCCGGGTTTGCAGAGCACCTTGCAGTCACCGCAGCCGTTGCAAAGCTCCGGCTTGATGATCGGGTACCACGGAATCTTTTCGCGCGGAACGAGCAGGCGCTTTTTCCTTTTTGCCGATGCATTGCTGGCTGCCGGTGACTTTCCGGCAAGCGTTGCGTCCACAGCTTTTTTCCATGATTCGTCCGGTTCGACGAACGAGTCATCTTTTCTATTCATCGAGCGCGACTTGAGCGCCCGCCGCAGATTGCGCACTGGCATCAGGCCGCAACCATCGCACGAGGGTTTTTCACATCGTCCGAAAAAACAGTCAAAAATCAGCATGAAATCAATCTGTTACTATCCATTATCACTGCAATGCAGACTTGACCGAGGCGACGAATGTCTCGATGGCCTTGTCCATTCCGGCAGGCTCCTTGCCGCCTGCGGTTGCCAGTTCGGGCTTGCCGCCGCCGCCGCCCTTGACGCAGACCGCAGCTTCGCGCACCAGTTTGCCCGCATCGAGCTTCAGCGATTTGACCGCCTCGTCCGACGCAAAGCCGACCAGCGACACCTTGCCGTCGGCCACGCTACACAGCAGGCCAACCGCGCAGGGTACGCGCTCGCGTAGCGCCACCGCCGCCTGGCGAAGCTCGTCCGCGCCGACGCCGTCGAGTCGCTCGGTCATGACGCGGCATCCGGCGATCTCCTCGCCTCCGACGAGCGAGGCGGCCAGGCGGTCGAGCAATCCGGCGAGGCGGCTCTCTTGAAGCTGCTTGTCGAGCGCCTTTTTCTCGTCGAGCAGCTCCCGGATTTTCGGCGAGGCCTCTTCGTCCGCCTTGAGCTTCAGGAGCTGCCGGATCTCGTGCAGCTCGCGGTACTCGTTCCAGAGCAGCGCTTCGGCAGCCTGGCCGGTGACCGCCTCGATGCGGCGGATGCCCGAGGCGACCGATGCTTCGCTGACGATTTTGACCATGCCGATCTGGCCGATGTTGCCCACGTGAGTGCCGCCGCACAGTTCGATGGAGATGCCCGGTACTTCGATAACGCGCACGCGGTCGGCATATTTGTCGCCGAAGAAGGCAAGCGCACCGAGCGAGAGCGCCTCTTCGTAGGGCACGTCGGCGTGTTTGGTGACGCCCGCCGCCTTGCGAATCTCGGCGTTGACCTCGTGCTCGACCTGCTCCAGCTCCCCGGCGCTGACTTTCGAGAAGTGGCTGAAGTCGAAGCGCAGCCGCTCGGGCGTGACCAGCGAGCCTTTCTGCTGCACATGCTCGCCAAGCACCTTGCGCAATGCGGCGTGGAGCAGGTGCGTCGCCGTGTGATTACGCTCGGTGGCGACGCGGCGGTCGCGACTAACGGCGGCTTCGACGGCAACCAAGCCATCGAAGCGTACGTCGGCGGGCGTTATGGCGCAGTCGCGCACCTTGTCGTGCGCCGAGGTGATGACGTGGACGATCTGCTCACCATCTTTGCGCGTGTCGGTGACATCGAACCGGTATCCTTCAGTTTCGAGCGTTCCGTGGTCGCCGACCTGGCCGCCGCTTTCGGCGTAGAACGGCGTACGGTCGAGCACCACGAGAAGTTTGTCCCCGCTGACCCGGACGGCGACGAGCGAGGCTTCGATCTCAAGCGTCTCATAGCCGACGAACGCGGTCGGCTGCTCATCCGAGAAGCGCTGCCACTCGCCGCCGTCGTCCTGCACCTGCATCTTGTCCTTGCGGTCCATGCGGGCGCGGGTTTTCTGCTCCGTCATGCAGTGCTCGAAGCCCGCTTCGTCGATGCCGAGGCCGACTTCGGCGGCCATAAGTCGTGTCAGGTCGAGCGGGAAGCCGAAGGTGTCGTAGAGCCGGAAGGCGTCCGCGCCGGAGATGGTTGTGCTTCCGGCGGTTTTCATGCCCGTGACCACCTCGTTGAAGATTTCGGTGCCGCGTCCGAGGGTGACGAGAAAGCTCTCCTCTTCGGCGCGGATAATCTTCTCGACCGTCGCCCGCTGCTTCTCCAGCTCCGGGAAGACCTCGCCCATCGTGCCCGCCAGCACCTCGACCATCTTGTACATGATCGGCTCGTGGCAGCCGAGCGTACCGGCGTAGCGCAAAGCACGTCGCAAAATACGGCGCAGCACGTAGCCGCGTCCCTCGTTGCCCGGCATCGCGCCGTCGGAGAGCGCGAAGGTGAGCGTGCGGCAGTGGTCGGCGATGACGCGCATGGCAATATCGGAGGGACTGTCGAGCGAGGCGGTGTAAACCACGCCGGTCAGCTCCGTGATCCGCTCGAAGAGTGGCGCGAAGACGTCACTATCGTAGTTCGAGGATTTACCCTGTAATACGGCGGCGACGCGCTCGAAGCCCATGCCGGTATCGACATGCTTCTGCGGCAGCGGTTCGAGGCTGCCGTCAGCCTGGCGGTTGTACTGGATGAAGACGAGGTTCCACAGCTCGATCACCCGGTGGTCGCCAACGTTGACGAGCGGGCCGCCCGAACCGTCGGGCGTGAGATCGATGTGGATTTCCGAGCAGGGGCCGCAGGGGCCGGTTTCGCCCATCTCCCAGAAGTTGTCCTTGTTGCCGAACTTCAGAATGTGCGACGGATCGATGTCGGTCTCACTTTTCCAGAGTTCCAGGCTCTCGTCGTCGTCCTGATAGACCGTGGCATAAAGACGCTCTTTCGGCAGCTTCCAGACACCCGTCATCAGCTCCCACGCCCAGCCAATCGCCTCTTTTTTATAATAGTCGCCGAACGACCAGTTGCCGAGCATCTCGAAAAAGGTGTGGTGATAGGTGTCGCGCCCCACATCTTCGAGGTCGTTGTGCTTGCCCGAGGCGCGGATGCACTTCTGCGTGTCCGCCGCGCGCACGTACTCCCTCGCGCCCTTGCCGAGAAAAACATCCTTGAACTGGTTCATGCCCGCATTGGTGAACAACAGGGTTGGGTCTTCGGCGGGAATGACCGGCGCGGAGCGGACGATCCGGTGCTCCTTGCTGGTAAAAAAATCGAGGAACGACTGCCGTATCTCTCGTGAATTCATAGGTATCAGTAGCTTGCAGGCATCGGGAAACCCATGATCGGTAATCCGGCGACACCCTTTGTGGGTTGAGCTGCGATGGGCGGAAAAAAGCCAGCCGCAACAATTTTTGGCCCGAAATTTACGCTTTTCAACTCCCGTTACCAACCAATTTTTCCGGCCCGTTCCGAGATGCAAACCGCGAGAATATTGGCCACGACAACTGGTCTTATTGAATAAAGAGACTATATTGCTACAAGGGTGCATAAGCGCTCAGTCGAGCGATTGTTCCCATAAGTATCATAAGTCATATAAGACCTATACATCCCACAGGACTTGTTCGTCCTGCAAGAATTTCTTCTTCTCTCAACCGCAAAGCGCAAGAGCACCATGAGCTGGGGAATTGAAAACGAGAAAAAGAGAAAAGACATCCTCGACCTGATGGACATCGGTGTGAGGAAAACAATGGCCAATCCAAACTACGTCAACGAAGTGCAGAAAAGCACCAACGGCTGCTGGATGGATCAGATTTACGGCCTGATGCGTTGCGACATCTGCGACCTGAGCAACCAGTGCCCGGTCAAGGAGGAGGAGGAGTGGCAGGCCTGGCTAAAGGAGCACAACATGGTGGTCGAAAAAAAATCATAACCTGACAGGCCGGAACTCTTGCATCTACCCTGTGTTCCGGTTATATTTAGTTCAATGCGGAAGACTGCATTGCTATTTTTTTGTCTTCTCATACCCTCCGGTACGTCGATTTCTCCATTTGCCACAACATGCTGTCCATGAAGTAATTTTTCATTGGCATGGGGGATTTAACGCCGTTTTCACTGTTTTGTCAAGCAAACAATATTTTTGCCATGAGTGAACCTATCAGTTCGACCAGTAAGCATACGGTCACGCCAAAAACAAGCGTCTCCGTGCTGTTTGCGGGAGATTCCGGCGATGGAATGCAGTTAACCGGTACCCAGTTTGCCAATACTGTGGCAGTTTACGGTGCCGATCTCAATACATTTCCGAACTTTCCCTCCGAAATTCGCGCTCCTGCCGGCACCATATCCGGCGTCTCGGGTTTCCAGCTCCAGTTCGGCAGCAAGCCTGTCTACACTCCCGGCGCTAAATTCGACGTCATGGTTGCCATGAACGCCGCCGCGCTGAAAGCCAACCTCAAGGATCTGCACCGTGGAGGCATCATCATTGCCTGCGTGGAGGGCTTCGATGAGAAAAACCTGAAGCTCTCGGGCTATCCGGAAGGGGCAAATCCGCTCGAAGACGGCACGCTGAGCAATTACATTGTCTTTCAGATACCGGTACTTCAGCTTACAAGGGAAGCGCTGAAGGATAGCGGACTGAGCAACAAAGAGATCGACCGTTGCAAGAACATGTTCATTCTCGGTACGCTCTACTGGCTCTACAGTCTCTCTATCGACGTCACGACCGAGATGCTGAACACCAAGTTCGGCAAGAACTCGACCATTGCCGAAGCCAACATCAAGGCGATCAAGGCGGGTTACTTCTTCGGCGACGAAACCGAAATGTTCGCCAACCTCGGCCGTTTCGACATCTCGCCCTCCAAGCAGCACGGCACCTATCGCCGCGTCACGGGCAACGAAGCCTGCGCCATCGGACTGACGGCCGCCGCCATGAAAGCGGGCCTCAAGCTCTTCCTCGGCTCCTATCCGATCACTCCGGCAACCGAGATTCTCCAGACGCTTGCCAAGTTCAAGAAATTCGGCGTCAAGACCTTCCAGGCCGAAGACGAAATCGCCGGAGTCCTGACCTCGATCGGCGCGGCCTACGGAGGCGCACTTGCCGCCACCAACACCTCCGGCCCGGGACTTGCCCTCAAAACCGAGGCGCTCGGCCTTGCCGTCATTCTCGAACTGCCGCTCGTGGTCATCAACGTGCAGCGCGGCGGCCCGTCGACTGGTCTGCCGACCAAGCCCGAGCAGTCCGACCTGATGATGGCCATGTACGGCCGTCATGGCGACGCCCCGATGCCCATCGTGTCCGCCAGCTCGCCGGTGGACTGCTTCTATGCGACTTACGAGGCTGCACGCATCGCTGTCGAACATATGACGCCGGTCATGTGCCTTACCGACGGCTACCTGGCGCTCAGCTCCGAACCGTGGAAGGTGGATTCCGGAGAGCATCTCCCGGAGATCAAGCCGGGAATCATGCCGGAACGCCAGACTGATGATCCGCCATTCCTGCCCTATAAGCGTGACGAACGTCATGTCCGTCCCTGGGCCATTCCTGGCACCAAAGGGCTCGAACACCGTATCGGCGGTCTCGAAAAGCAGCATGAGACCGGCAACGTTTCGCACGATCCCGACAACCACGAGCTGATGACCAGGCTCCGCGCCGAAAAGATCGAGAAAATCGCCGATAGCATTCCGCTCCAGAAGATCGATAACGGCCCTGAAAAGGGCGACCTGCTGGTGCTTGGCTGGGGTTCCTCCTATGGCGCTATTAAAACCTCTGTCGAACAGGCGCTGGGTCAGGGTTTAAGTGTCGCGCATGCCCATCTGCGTTACCTGAATCCCTTCCCGAAAAATCTCGGCGAACTCATGGCGAGCTACAAAAAGGTGCTCATTCCCGAGAACAATAACGGACAACTGGTGCACCTTATCAGGGACAAGTATCTGTTCGCGCCGGTCAGCTTCACCAAGGTGAAGGGGCTGCCGTTCAATGAAATGGAAATTCTGGAAAAAATCACTGACATCATCAAGGAGCTTTAACCTATGACCGATATCGATATCGCACAGGCTTCGCGCCCAGTTCTCACCGCAAAGGATTTCGCGTCGGACCAGGAGCCGAAATGGTGTCCCGGCTGCGGAGACCACGCTGTGCTGCAGCAGCTCAAGAACGTCATGCCCGATCTCGGCATGCCGCCTGAAGAGATCGTTTTCATTTCGGGCATCGGCTGCTCGTCGCGCCTGCCCTACTACATGGCGACGTACGGCGTGCATGGCATCCATGGCCGCGCACTGCCGATGGCTTCGGGCCTCAAGACCTCCCGCCCCGAACTCAGCGTCTGGGTGGCGACCGGTGATGGCGACGCCCTCTCCATCGGCGGCAACCACTTCATACATACGCTGCGTCGAAACCTCGACCTGAACGTGGTGCTCTTCAACAACGAGATTTACGGTCTTACGAAAGGTCAGTACTCGCCGACAACGAAGATCGGTCTGAAAACCGTGACCTCGCCGAACGGCGTCATCGACCACCCGTTCAACACGGCGGCGCTGACCCTCGGATCGGGCGGAACCTTCTTCGCCCGCGCCATGGATCGTGATGGCAAGTACCTTCGTTCAGTCCTGCACCGCGCCGCCCAGCACAAGGGCACTTCGCTCGTGGAGATTTACCAGAACTGCCCGATTTTCAACAACAGCGCCTTCGAGGCCTTCGCCGGTCAGGAGAACAAAGACGAACGCACCATTTACGTCGAGCAGGAGATGCCGCTGGTCTTCGGCAAATTCCGCCAGAAAGGCATCCGTCTCGATGGTTCCACGCCAGTGGTCGTCGATCTCTCCAGCGGAGACTTTTCTGAAAACGACCTCTGGATTCACAACGAGCGGGACATCTTCAAGGCAAACCTGCTGGCCCGCTTCTTCGATGATCCGCTCACGGTTGAAGACTTCCTGCCGCGCCCCTTTGGCGTGTTCTATGTGGAAGATCGCATGCCCTACGAGGATGCTCTCACCGCTCAGATTGAATTCGCCCAGCAGAAAGGCGTCGGCACTCTCGAAGAGTTGCTCAAAGGCGATAGCGCTTACAATATCAAGTAAGTGTCTCAACTATAACGAGTTAACAAAAAAGCCTTCTCGACGAACGGGAAGGCTTTTTTGTTATTACTCCGGCAACAAAAAAACGCAATCGCAGCCGTTGAAAGAATTTGGGCTAAAGCCCTGATTTATTTTGTTTTATCCACATACCCCGGACTGAAGTCCGGGGTAATTGTTTAAGCGTATTTATGGCCGGAGCAATAAGTGGAATTGGCGAGAGTCAACGCAGAGTGTATGCGGTGGAGGTTTTGGACAAATGGCGAGGAATCGCGGATGAAAGGCCAATTCCATTATCCATTATCAACTACTCCTGCCACACACCCATGCCCGAGAACTTGGCGATTCGCTCATCGACCAGCGTGGCGGCATCTTTTTGCAGCAAGCCTTGTAGTTCCTCCATCAGAATCGACTTGAGCGTCGAGGCCATCGCTTCGGGGTTGTGGTGAGCGCCGCCGAGCGGCTCCGGCACGATCCGGTCGATGATGCCCTGCGCGAGCAGATCGTCCGCTGTCAGCTTGAGCGCTTCGGCGGCCTGCTCCTTGAAGTTCCAGCTCCTCCAGAGAATCGACGAGCAGCTTTCCGGCGAAATGACCGAGTACCAGGCGTTTTCAGCCATGAGAATGCGGTTGCCGACGCCGATGCCAATCGCGCCGCCGCTGGCGCCTTCACCGATAATGACGCAGATGACCGGTACTTTCAGCTTCGCCATCTCGTAGAGATTCCGCGCAATAGCCTCGGCCTGTCCGCGCTCTTCGGCCTCGATGCCGGGAAACGCGCCGGGAGTGTCGATGAGCGTGATGACCGGTTTGCGAAATTTTTCAGCGAGTTTCATGAGGCGAAGCGCTTTACGATACCCCTCGGGTTGCGCCATGCCGAAATTGCGGTACAGGTTCGACTTGGTGTCGCGCCCCTTCTGGTGGCCGATAACCATGACGCTTTGCGAAAATCCTCTCTCCTCATCTTCGATCCGGGCGAATCCGCCGATGATCGCCTTGTCGTCGCCGAAATTGCGATCTCCCGACAGCTCGACGAAGTCTTTCGTCATCATGTAGATGTAATCGAGCGTATACGGACGCTCTGGATGACGGGCCAACTGCACCTTCTGCCAGCGGGTCAGATTCTTGTAAATCGTTTTGCGAAGCGATCCTACCTTCAGTTCGAGCGATTCGATCTCCCGGCGCAGGCCCGCACGGCCCTCCGCCATGGAATCGACCTCTCCGCTTTTCAGGTAGACCCGCATTTCGTTGAGCTTCTCTTCGAGCTCATACAGGGGCTTTTCAAAATCGAGGACAACTTTACCAGCCATAACACGCTTGCTCCTTATAAAAAAAGTCCATCACGGCACAGGCGTATGATGGACTTCGAAAATTCTAACGATGGTATCTTACTCATCAATAATGGCTTAGCTACCAACCTCTTCCTTCAGGGCTTTGCCTGGCTTGAACTTGACCACTTTCTTCGCGGAGATGGTGATGGACTCGCCAGTCTGGGGATTGCGACCCTGACGCTCTGCTCGCTCACCGGTGGAGAAAGTACCAAAACCCACAAGAGTTACATCATCGCCTCCCTTCAGGGTCGAGGTCACTACATTGATGAATGCATTTACCGCTTTTTCAGCATCAGCCTTGGTCAAACCGGTCTGCTCTGCGATTTGTTCTACTAACTCGGCTTTCGACATAAGAAGTTTACCATTTACGTTGGGGGAAATTTAGTGCGCTCATTTCCAATTACTACAATAATTCAATTTAAAGACTGAGCCACAAACATCCAATTTGTTTTTATCCCTTATGCCGTGCGGCTCTTGGATGGTCATTGTTATTCAGTTGCGGCTGTATTATATTATGTGCCTTTTAACTTTTCAACTTCGATATTCAGGCTCAGCTCTGTATCGCTATCTGCAAGTCAAGTCATGGTTTCAATCAGCAACGTCTCGCGAGGCGCCATCATTCGCTGGAATGGGGTGCCGCACAGCATCGAAAGTCTTGTTCACCGTACGCCCGGCAACCTTCGCGCTTTTTATCAGGCCAGCATGAAGAACCTCAAGACCGGTCGCAACGTCGAGTACCGCTTCAGCGCCTCAGAGCAGGTTGACGTCATCGTCACCGAGAGGAAAAAATACCAGTACCTCTATCGCGACGGCAGCGACTACGTCATGATGGATACCGACACCTACGACCAGATCAACGTTCAGGAGGTGGCTATTGGCTCATCGGCCCGCTTCATCAAGGACGGCATCAACGTCGATATCGTCTTCGCCGATGATGGCTCGATTCTCGAAGTCGAACTACCGACCTTCGTCGAACTCGAAGTCACCGAAACCAGCCCGGCAAGCAAGGACGACCGCGCCACCAGCGGCACAAAGTCGGCCATCGTCGAAACTGGCGCGGAAGTGAACGTGCCGATGTTCATTCAGACCGGCAGCATTGTCCGCATCGACACCAGAAGTGGAGAATACATGGATCGTGTTAAAAAGTAATTTTTTTGACTGTTCTTATAGAATTGCGCATAAAATCTTAAGACCACAAACATGAACCTCAAGGAAATCCAGCAGCTTATCGAGTACGTCAACGTTTCATCTCTCGATGAAGTGATTATCAAGGACGGTCAGTCCGAAATCACGCTGAGACGAAACAACTCGAAAGCCCAGGCTGCATTGCCAGCCGCCCCTGTCACTGCGCAGCCCGTTCAGGTTTCTCAGCCTGTCGCCAGGACTGTCGTGCAGGAACAACCGGCTCCGGCTGCTGCTGAACCTGCCGCCTCTGACCTTCTCGACATTCATTCGCCTATCGTGGGCACCTTCTACCGCTCGCCATCTCCAGATTCGCTGCCGTTCGTCAACGAGGGCGACAAGGTCAAGCCCGGCGATCCGCTCTGCATCATTGAAGCCATGAAGCTGATGAACGAGATCGAGTCGGAAGTTTCAGGAACCATTGTCGAAGTTCTCATTGAAAACGGACAGCCTGTCGAATACAATCAGGTACTGTTCCGAGTCAAGCCATAACGTCAATCGCACTACACCTTGTTCAAGAAAATACTCATAGCCAACCGCGGGGAGATCGCCTTGCGGGTCATGCACACCTGTCGCGAGATGGGCATCTGCACGGTGGCCGTCTATTCGACCGCCGATGTCGATTCCCTTCATGTCAGGTATGCCGACGAGGCGGTCTGCATCGGGCCGCCGCTTTCGAGAGAGAGCTACCTGAATATTCCCCGGATCATTGCCGCCGCCGAGGTCACCAACGCCGACGCCATTCATCCCGGCTACGGATTCCTTGCCGAGAATGCCGACTTCTCGGAGGTGTGCCACTCCTCGAACATCAAGTTCATCGGCCCTTCGGCTGAGATGATCAACAAAATGGGCGACAAGAATACCGCCAAATCGACCATGATTGCCGCTGGCGTGCCGGTTGTCCCCGGAAGCGAAGGGCTGGTCGAAGATGTGGCCCACGCCATTGAAACCGCCAAAAAGATCGGCTATCCGGTCATCATCAAGCCGACGGCTGGCGGCGGCGGAAAGGGAATGCGTGTGGTGCACGAAGAGAGCCAGCTCGAAAAGAATCTCAAGACTGCCCAGAGCGAAGCCGGCATGGCTTTCGGCAACAGCGGCGTCTACATCGAGAAGTTCCTTGAAAATCCACGCCACATCGAGATCCAGATTCTGGCCGACCAGCATGGCAACGTGTTTCACCTCGGTGAGCGCGACTGCACCGTGCAGCGCCGCCACCAGAAGCTGATCGAGGAGACCCCGTCGCCGGTGGTCAGCGAAGAGCTTCGGGCGGAGATGGGCGCGGCGGCCATCGCGGCGGCCAAGGCGATCAACTACGAAGGCGCAGGCACCATCGAGTTCCTGCTCGACAAGCACAAGAAGTTCTACTTCATGGAGATGAACACCCGTATCCAGGTGGAGCATCCGGTCACCGAGCAGCGCTACGATGTCGATATTGTCCGTGAGCAGATCAAAATCGCCGCCGGAGAAAGCATGGCCGGAAAAGTCTTTACGCCGAGAGGCCACTCCATTGAGTGCCGCATCAACGCCGAAGATCCGGAACATATGTTCAGGCCGTCACCCGGTGAAGTTCAGGTGTTCCACACGCCCGGCGGTCCCGGCGTCAGGATCGACTCGCACTGCTACGCCAGCTACGTCGTGCCATCGAACTATGACTCGATGATCGGCAAGCTCATCGTCACAGCGCATACGAGAGATGAAGCCATCGCCCGCATGTCGAGAGCGCTTGACGAGTTTATCGTCGTGGGCATCAAGACCACCATTCCTTTCCACAAGCAGGTCATGCACGACCCGGTCTTCAGAAGCGGCGAGTTCGACACCAGCTTCCTCGACAGCTTCAGGTTCGAAAAACCACAACCCTGAACAGAAGACGCTCACAGTCTCTGTACTTCATAGCCCCGCGCTTACCGATTCAATATCTGTAACCATATAAAATAAATATGGTTACAGATATTTTTTATTTTCTTGTGAGCAAAATTGCCGTGCTCTGAACAGGCCGTGCACAGCACCTCATCCTCCTTTTCATTGGTCAGATCGACTGACCAAAATCAAGCCACTCCAATAACTTGCGCCGTCCTTTCTTGCAAGATTTTGCTTGCATTAAAACCGTGTTATACATACTTTATATAAGAAATGATTAACGGTATACTAAATGAACAGTGAGCAATTTTCGATTCATAAGGCACAGCGCTTTTGCAGGCTGTAACGCGACAACCGTAAAATAGCTGTAGGAATGCGTTATACAGCGCAACGACATGAAAATGACTGATTACCATTGTCACATCCTGCCAGGAATTGACGATGGAGCATCGACTCTCGATGAATCCATCCAGATGGCCCGGCTGCTCGCCGAGGCGGGTTTCCACTCTGTCCACTGCACTCCGCACCTGATCAAGCATCTGTATGACGCCAGCAATGACGTCGTCCAACGTTCCATGAGAGAGCTCCAGACAGCACTCGACCGCAAGGGGATTGCTCTCAAGCTGCTCGCGGGCCGGGAATATTGCATGGACAACCATTTTCATGAATACCTCGACGATCTGATGCCTTTGGAGGGAACCCGTTATCTGCTCATCGAGATTCCATCCGGTTCATACCAGGGGATGATTCTTGAAACCATTACCGCCATCAGACGAAAAGGTCTCATTCCCATGATCGCCCATCCCGAACGTTGTCGCCTTCTCGATGAGCATCAACACCACAAAATCCCGAAATCCCTGGGATTTTTCAGACGCAACACCATTCGTGGCAGGATAGAGCTTGAGTATTCATATCAACAGATCGGCTTGCTCGACTGGCTGTCAGGTATTGAGTGCTGCTTTCAGGGAAACGTTGGGAGTTTCGCTGGAATGGCTGGCCGTTCAGCCCAAGAGTCGGCAAAACGGTTCTGGCAGAAAAAAATATACACTCATTACGGAACTGATGCACATACTTTAGAATTTCTTGAAAAATTTGTCAGAAAGCTTCGGGATAAGAATTTTATCTACAATTCATGGCGACAAAACGTCCATAATTCTGATCATGCAGCAGTGCTGTGATAGTAACAGAAAAGCCCCCCTGATTCTTCGTCAGAGGGGCTTTTTGTCATATTTGGACGTAATCAGTCGTGAATACCTTCATAGTCCCGGATGGGTAATGATAACCACTAACCCAATGATAACCGGCAGCGTAAATGCTGCAATCAAAATGGTATAGAGTTTGTGTGACAAAGTCTGGAATGCTGCCAGACGGAAAACCTGGCTAACAGCAACACCCAGCAACACGCCAGAAAGAACTCCAGCGATTATCACCAGTATTGAAAAAGATTGAATTAACACATAGATGTCCATTGCCAAAACGGCAACTATGATGAATGCCATGAGACCTATATAGACTTTCTCCGCCAGGTAAGCATCATATTCCCATTCATAGGGGCTCAGTGGTTCTGAAATGGAGGAAGATGGCCATAATGTGGGCAACCACAGTCTGCCGCGCAAGATTCTCATCGACGCGGTCAGCGTAAGAAAAGCAAAAATACACGAAACAGAAAGGATGGCACCCCGGATGATGCTTTGGTACATCAACATTCCCGTCTGCTGTTTATTCGGAGATGGAAGCTTTGCTACATTGTTCTTTCCGGTCGATGGTTTGGCGTAGTCTCCAAAATAAGTGATTTTTGATGTGTTAATTAATTCGGTCATGCTTTTGGAGAATAAAGCGTTTCTTTGCTGCGCATTCACCAATGCCATCGCCGCCTGGATTGCCTGTTCGCCAAGAAGCGGACCAGGCCTGACTTCATGCAAAACCATGATCATTGAAATCTTGTCCTCTATCCTGGCAATGATTGGCTTTTCTGGCGTTGATTTGAGAAGAACATCAAGAAATACCGGTTGTATCTGATCGGATGTTTGTGACTTTATTGTTTTTTGAAAAACCTTCTTGTTCGATTTCAACACCTCGATGAGTTGCGCTTCGGTAGCGCCGTTATCGGTCATTGCTATCAAAGACTTAAGAAAAGGCACATCTACTCCCTGAATCAGCACCTCTTCATATACAAGTAACTTACGGTCAGAAAACATTCTAGGATTATTCTCCACTACGTTCTTCGCAATCTCGGGAGTTACTGGAGTCGCATTTTTTACAAGTCTTGATTCCGCCATTCCTGCAAGCACCTGTCGCTTTGCTTCATAGAGCGCTATAGTAAAATCTGGATCCTTATCAATACCCATATCATGAGCTTTCTGCGCAAGCAACTCTGCCCTTACCAGATTGGCAAGCACAGCTTTTTTTTGCTCAAGCGCTACGTCCTTGTCCGTGCCAGGGGGGATTGAATTTTTTGCGAAGTACTCTATTTCAGCATGGGTAATTTCTACCCCATTCACCACAGCGGCGATGCTGCCTGATGACTCTTTTGTCGATTTTGATGAGCAGCCGAATAATAGCACAAAAATGCAGCTGACGTATAGGACTTTAAGTGCTTTCACGGTATAATTATTATTTATTCATTAAAATATATGGAATGTACACAAAGACATTAAAACTATCAATAGATACAAGAACTATGCTCTTATGCTCCGAAAAGGCTGGTGGAGCGGCTGGCGAGGAGGAATAATCTTTTATTTAGAACTTATTCGTAAATAATATTTACTTTCCGGAAAGCGATGATTGCGGCTACCATGTAGAGTAAAGCCTCGTATCTCTCGTTGAGCTTTTCAAACCGTACCAGAATTTTTCTGAACCGGTTGAA
>Ga0326729_1000015_pt1 | contig 99120 bp, 95 predicted proteins | sample MHFSIPfraction_2_FD_207744 | JGI IMG/M metagenome (GOLD analysis project Ga0326729, IMG submission 207744) | Lab enriched peat soil microbial communities from Michigan Hollow, Ithaca, NY, United States - MHF6AY SIP fraction | ecosystem: Environmental > Terrestrial > Soil > Wetlands > Peat...
CCGTTTCATATGGAAAGCTGCAAGGACTTGCAATTCTGTGAGCCATCTTCTGAAGAGCGTAGTGCGGGAAATCCGCACGCTACGTTGTGTGGGAGCAGGGTTCGGGAGACCGGCCCTGCGACCCGGTACCGGGGGTGGAATTCCCCCGGTCTACTCACCGTTGTTCCGCGAGTTGATTGCTGCGTTAGGGGGTGCTCGAAATCCTCATGTACGACGTGTACACTCCGGTTTCTGCGCTCCGTCCGCCTTGCCCTTGACTTGCTCACGACACTTTTTAGAGGTGCCCTAAAGATATTAAACAAGCTTGTGCGGTCGCAGGAATAATTGCGATCCGTGAGCAGCAGAGGTGAACGTCCTATCCTGAGAAAATAGTTGGCAAGATAGGCCGTGTTTGAGTATGGTCTGTCGCTTGCCGAAACGGCAAGGATGCTGGGCGTGACTGCAAACGCGGTGATCTACATGCTGAAGGCCTCATTACGCGCGCTGGAATCTTGCGATGAAATCACATGTGGCAGAAGAATATTCAGTTACTGCCGTTGATGTCTTTGTTTGGTATTGTCGTTATTGATCAACGTCCCCAAAGCATCCCCAAAGCATCCGGACGCTGCTCCAATGTGTCGGGCCATGATCCTCTCAGACCGGTTTGATGTTCTGGTTCATCTTGAAGTGGTTTGTCGGGTCGTATCTCTTTTTGAGCTCCACAAGCCGTTTGTAGGTTGTCCCATAAGCGAACGCTATCCGGTCGGTCTCCTCCTGGGTAAGGAAGTTGATGTAGGCTCCGTCGCTGGCAAACGGCTTTGATTTAGCGAAGAAATCGCGAGCCCAGGTGATACACCGCTCGTCATCGGCAGCCGATGCCCAGCGGCCGTGAACGTTCATCACGTAGTTCGCATCCCGGTTTGAGTAAGCCATCGCTTCAGGTGCAACGCGCGTTGTCTGGCCGCCGATTGTGCCGATGAATATCTCGCATTGAGGCGACGGAAACTTTCCTGCGAATTCGATGATGGCGTCGATCGCGCCATCGCTGAGTTTCGAGAAGTTATGCGACTTCCAGTAGTTGCGTGCACCTCGAGTCAGGAGCGGGTCGAAGGTCTGCTGCCAGGCAGTATAAGGCTGGGGGCTGATCTGCTCGCCAAGTATCGTGCCGAACCCGCGCAAGGGTTTGATCAGTTCCCCGCCATCTGTGGGGTCACCTGCATAAAATACGGCGAGCGCGATGATCTCTTTTCCGTGGACATCTTCGGGCAGAAAGGGAAGGGGCGGCGCTTTCCTGGCGACCATCCAGACGTTGAGATCATCCGGCATCGTTTCGGTGAAGCGTGCGAACTGCATTAGTACCGAATTCGCTTCATTGATCGGGAAGACGATCAAACCGCTAAGCACGTCAGGACCAACTTGATGAAGCTTGAACTCGAAACTTGTGACGATGCCGAAGTTTCCGCCACCGCCACGCAATCCCCAGAAGAGATCAGCGTTTTCCGTTTCGCTTGCCCGTAAATGAGAACCATCCGCCATGACGACGTCTGCGGAGAGCAGGTTATCAATGGTCATGCCGTGCTTGCGGCTCAACCAACCGAATCCTCCGCCAAGCGTAAGGCCGGCAACTCCGGTGGTAGAGTTGATGCCCAGCGGAGTTGCGAGGCCGTGAACCTGTGCCGCCGCATCGAAATCTGCAAGGGTACAGCCCGGCTCAACGGTTGCCCGGCGGGCGTTCTGATCAATCTTGATTTTTTTCATCAGTGAGAGGTCGATCATCAGGCCATCATCGCAGACGGCATTGCCTGCGATGTTGTGTCCGCCTCCCCTGATAGCGACGAGCAGGTCGTGTTTTCGTGAGAACCTGACTGCATGGATGACATCCTCAGCCGATGTACAGCGCGCGATGATTGCAGGTCTTCGGTCGATCATGGCGTTCCATATCTGTCGCACTTCGTCATAATCCGCATCGCCCTGAACAAGCACATTGCCCATGAAATTCGTCTGGAGTTCGTCGATCATTGCTTCTTGTAATAGCTTCATGCTGGCCTCCATGGTTTACACCATTATCAGATCGATCCGCCTGATTCGCGGATTTGGAATAAAAGGTCAGGGGAGTTACAAGGGGATCCGGGGGGTGGGGAAAGGCTTGTCACTTTTTAGAGGTGTCCTTATGCAGATCTTCCGATAGTTATGCCGGATTGGTATTGAAATCATAGCCCGGAGAGTTGCTTTCCGTCGTTACTTTTTGCAACGCACTGTTCCATGCTTTTGTTCCCTGGGAGCATCGTCGTCATATCAACCATCTCAGGGTTTCATTTCGAACGCGAAAACGCATGGACAGCGAAGCTGGCGTTCGATGACGATGACCGGGTGTGCATAAAACGGAACGTTCGTTTGACAGGACGCCCCGTTTTACTGAATGGAGCAGGCTTTTGACCTTTGCCCAGGAGCTGTGGCCATGTTCGTCTGATCGGCCATGTCGCTTTTTTATGGTTTTTGTCGATGTGCCATTGATCAATGGATCTTGGGCGGGGCGATTCGTGCGTATACTTGCCTTTTTAGAGCCGCCTCTTCTGTTTGAAAATCCGATGGGGAGGCCAGCGGATCAGGCCCTGTTTCTCTCCAGACAGTGCATGCCGTGTTTTTCCGCCATCCAGAAGACACAGTCGGATTGGTGGGAAGCGCAGATTTCGAGGTGCCTTCCTGAAATCAGCGACATGATGAGGGGGTGACCGGCATACCTTCTCAAGGCTTTTTCAGCCTCTTCAGCGTTTGACATCTCTGCTTTTCCTGCATCGATCATCGCTTTGGCCAGCTCGTCGAGGAAAACCGTCCTTGTCACGATGGACCCAGGATGAAGCTCGCTGCAGACCCGATCGCCGAGTGCGATGGTTTCAGCGCTTCTCAGGCATGCCGAGGCTTCATCGATCGAGATCACCTTTGGCCTGAACTCCCTGATCTTTTCCAGAACGTAGATGGATTCGGCATCTTCGGCGCCCTCGTGTTCTTTACGGCCAAGTATCAGGAGCGCTTTACGGATACCGTCGAGTATCGATCCGTCTGCGTAACGTTCTATGGTGCTCATATCTCTTTTGGTTCAGGGCTGCATCGCTTTTCGAAGTTCAGTTGCGTCGAAGACGAGCCGGATCGAATCGATCCTGCCGTTCGAGACCCTGAAAAATTCGGCGGTACGGAGGATTCCTGCCGGGCTTGCCGTATCGCAGTCATAGAGAAGGGCCGCCCCTTTGTCGTCATGATAGCCCTGGAGCAGGGTGACCCCGCGCACCATCCGCATGAACCCTTTCAGGGCTTCGATGAACGCATCGGCACCCGAAAACGTGTCGATGCTGCCACGGAAATCGAGATCGTCGGCAAGGCAGCTTCGTGCCGTGGCGAAGTCACCGGAAGTCCATGCCTGGTGATAGCGATCGATCAATTGCCGGGTCTCCATGGCCACCCTCCGTTTGATTTTCGGTTATGACACTGAAAAGAACAACGGCAGGCATTGCCTGAAGGTTTCAGTGTGTACGGCAGCCTCTCAACCAAGCCTCGCGGATTCGGCCGCTATGTGGCCGGCAAGCTTGGTGACGAACGTCTTCAGGCTGGTCATGGGGGTGATCGACGAATATTCGCCGGAATTGAGTGCATCTTTCGGGGTGGCGATGATGGTGGCGGCGGAGTAGAGCTGCTCCTTGATGAGCTTCTGGCAGAACAGGTCGTATCGCCTGAGGTACGAAACCCCTCTGAACTCTTCGGATATCGGAAAGTGAGGCGATTTGTCCTTTACCGATGCGAGGGATTCCGGAGCGTCTTCGACGACGATCATCCAGCCGAGGAACGGGCGGGGTTGTTTGCCGAACGAGCCCTCCCGGTAAGCCGTCCAGAAATCGTGGGCGTTGCCGATTGCCTGCTCGATCCGGCTGTTGAAGTTGTTTCCGAACGACGGGCCGGTCTGGCTTTTGAGTTCGATCGCCGCGATGAGCTCTCCCTTGAAGATGACCAGGATGTCCCAGAATTTCGTGGGCCGGAAGTATCCCGGCAGTGTCAGCGATCCGCTTTTTCGGTGAATTTCAGCTTCAGCAAGACCGTTTGACCGGATGATGTCGAGCATCAGCGCCAGGAACCCGTCCATATTTTTCCCGGGTTTGCTGCCTCCGCACCATTCATCCTCGGAGTTGCCCGCTTCGAGGTGTTTAATCCGGGATGCTTCCCGGTTTCCCCAGAACGCCCGTATCGAATCGTGCGCTTTGCGCTCATAATCTGCAAGGTCTAACGCCATGGTCATGCTCCGTCGCCCTGAGGGCGAATAGTTGGTGAGTTGACGATCACAGAAAAAGCCGCTCCTTCAGGGGCGGCTTTTTCGTCGTTCAATAACGAGTCTTGTTTCGACAGGAGGATTCCGGAGTTTTTGCCGGGCCTTATGCCGAAGAGGGCTTCAAGACAATCCAGCCGATGATGCGAACATTGAGGACTCCGATAGTAATCAATCCTTGTTGTACATCGAGTCGTCGCCACTTTCCCGGGTACGGATTCGATAGGATTCTTCAATAGTCCAGACGAAGATCTTGCCGTCGCCGACTTCGCCCGTATATGCCGATGAGAGCAGGCAGTCGACTGTTTTGCGGAGATTGATGTCGCGGACGACGATCGACAGTGTCAGGCGTGAAATGAAATCGGTATCGGAAGATCCGCGGAAGACCCCTTTCGTTTTCTTTTCGTTGCCGACACCGTATGATTCAGTGTACGAAAAGAAGTCGATGTCGATGGCGTGCAGGGCCGCTTTGACCTCCTCGAATTTTGAACGCCGTATGATCGCTTCAATTTTTTTCATGATCGACTTGATTTGGTTGATTTGATGATTGTTGGAACATGAAGCCTGGCTCCTGACATCAATAATAACGTATTCGATGCAAGGCTGTTCATGTTCTTCGTCCGTTACCGGTCGAAGACGGAGCTGTTGAATTGCTTCCGTTTTCGACCGGTGGTATCGGAATCAGTGATTGTAAGCTTCAGCGCCGTGTTCGAATACGTCCAGACCGCCAACGCCGGTCTCACCCTCGGGTTCGACACGCAGCTTGAATGGATAGGGCAGCGCGTTGATCGCATACATGATGACCATGGCAACGACGAAGGTGGTGATCGCGACGATGGCGTTGCCGGTCACCTGGGCAAGGAAGACATTCCAGCCGCCGCCGTAGAACAGACCGGCCACAGGAGCTGAGTTGTCGGGGCCGAGCGGGGTGGCTGCGCCATACTGGCCGGTTGCGAAAAGGCCGATCGCCCAGGTTCCGAAAATGCCATTCAGGCCGTGAACCGGGAATGCTCCGACCGGATCGTCGATGCGGAGATATTCAAGAAGGTAGATGCCGAAGAATACGATAGCGCCTGCAATAAATCCGATGATGATCGAACCGAACGGCGAAACCCAGTAGCAGGGGGCGGTAATCGCAACCAGTCCGCCCAGAAGGCCATTTACCGTAAAGCCAACGTCGAACTTTCCTTTGAACGATCCTGCATAAAAGGCAAGGATCATGGCGCTCAGCGCACCCGAACAAGCGGCCAGCGTGGTGTTGGCGGCGACACGGCCGATACCGGCGGCATCCATCGCGGACAGCGTGCTGCCAGGGTTGAAACCGTACCATCCGAACCACAGCAGGAAGGCGCCGGTTACGGCAACCGGGAGGTTGTGTGCCGCAGGAAGGCCGCCACGCTCCTTGTCATCCCTCAGGAAGACACGGCCGATGCGGGGGCCGAGCACGATGGCACCGGCAAGCGACACGACACCGCCGATGGTATGCACGACCGTCGAGCCGGCGAAATCGCGGAAAGGATTGCCAAGCGAAGGCAGGAAGTGTCCGGGAGTACCCATGGTGACGAGGAATCCGTCCGGACCCCATGCCCAGTGGCCGATGATCGGGTAGATGAAGGCCGTCACGAAGATGCTGTAGATGATATCGCCGCGGAAGCTGGTGCGGCCGATCATGGCGCCGGAGGTGATCGTCGACGCGGTATCGGCGAATGCGAACTGGAACACCCAGTGAGCCAGCAGCGCTACGCCCGTCGTGCCATAGGTTTCAGGAGCGCCCTGCAGGAAGAACCACTTCTGTCCGATGAAGCCGTTGCCTTCGCTGAACATAAATGCGTAGCCGATCGCCCAGAACGAGATGCCGCAGATGGCAGTATCCAGGGCGCACTCGATCAGCACGTTCACCGCTTCACGCTTCCTGGCGAAGCCTGCCTCGAGCATGACGAAGCCCGCCTGCATGCCGAAGACGAGGGCGGCTGCGACCAGCGTCCACACGGTGTTGAGCGCATTGATCATGTTCGTCTCGGCCGGGGTGTAGGTGATGGCGGCCATGGCCGGGGCGCCGATGACGCCGGCCAGCATGTTCATGGCTCCGAGGACCAGCACAAGGCCGAGCATCTTACCTGCAAAAATGGTCAGGCCGAGCTTCCAGTTGATCGGCTTTGACATGTTTTCCCTGATCCGGGAAACATACCCGCCCCTTCCGGGGCTTATGGTTACTGATTTCATGATTTACCTGTTTTATGATTGACGATACAAATCGAAAGCTTCAATAGAATTCCCCTGTTGAGCATGGCATCTGTTGTTTGTCTCGATGCCTCGGGTCGGAAACGTTAAGTTTTAAGGTATAATCGTAATTTAGTGTAATTTTTTTAATTAAACACAACAATTTGGTAATAATTTTGGGATCAGATCCTGATTATGGTGAAAATAATATGGTAGTGATGGCGTAGCGACTTTTCAGGGTCTCGAGGATGTTTCGAGATAATCCGGTTTTGAACATTTCCCTTTGGGCCGGAATCCGAAAAGGCAATGGCGATGTTCAATATGGATTATCATGTGGAGAAATTTTGTGACAGGCCGGATGACCATGGAGAGATCCGAAGTGCAGGCGATGGGTTACAGGCGATTGATTTTTTAAGGATTTGCGCTGATGTGTCACGATTTTTATCTCGTGGCGTGATTTTTGATGGAATATTGAGGTGGGATCGATTCATGTGTATTTTCCGCATACCTGGCCGGCCTGTGTTATATGTCAATCCGGGATGCTGATCAGCATTTTTCCTGATTGTCGGTACTGCCGCGGGATGAGGCTTTCCGTATTTTTCGTTGCGCCTTGAAGAAGTAATAATTGAGTATAATTGTCGCTGGTCGTTTACCTGGTCTGTCGGTGGAGATCGTCTTCCTGATGTGATCGATTCGGGCTTGCGGGGGAACTTGACTCGTCCGTTATGGAAAGGCGGATAAAAAATGATACATATGTGAAGAAAGTCATGACGCCCGGGGATCTCGCGGTATTCGTACATGCACATTGACCCGTCCGGATGCCTGCAATCGCGAGCAGGACGGAAGGTCTACCGGAATGAAGAAATTTTCAAAAAGCACTGGCAACATTGAAGAGTAATACCATCGGAGGCCTCAGGGCCATAGCCATGTTCGAGGCGGCTAAGGGGGTGCTTGTGCTGACTGCAGGATTCTCCCTGTTTGCACTTCTCCACAGCGATGTGCAGGCCCTGGCCGAGCAGCTGGTCAGGCAGCTGCATTTCAACCCGGCAAAACGTTTTCCGAACATCTTCGGCATGCTCTCCTCCGGTCTTTCGGACGCCCATCTCCGCCTGCTTGCCGTTCTCGCCGCGTTATATTCGGCCATGAGGTTCATCGAAGCCTACGGCTTGTGGTTCGCAAAGGCATGGGCGGAATGGTTCGCTTTGGTGAGCTGCAGTGTCTATCTGCCGATTGAACTGTACGAACTTGCAAAGGGTTTTTCCTGGCTGAAGATCGGATTAATCTCGCTGAACCTCGCCATTGCGCTTTACCTTGCCTATGTGATCTGGCGTAACCGGACTGCTCACCATCTGATCAAAGAGGGGAGCTCTGGGTAACTTCGAACACCGCACCGTACTTGCAGGCATGGTATAAAGGCCCCTCTCAGGTGGTCCATTGACGCAACTCCACGATTTTACAACGCTTTATGTCCAGCGATTCCGAACATCAGGAAAAACGGCCTTGCAGTGATCAGGAGCTGGTTGCCTGTGCTCTTGTTGACAAACATGGGTTTGGGGCTATCGTTCGGCGATACGAGGCGCCGCTGATGCGTTATGTCGTACGGTTGGGATGCCGGAATAGCGCATCGGCCCAGGACCTGCTCCAGGAGATTTTCATCAAGACCTATCTCCACCTGAACGATTATGACCAATCCTTTCCCTTCTCCTCCTGGATCTATCGAATCGCCCATAACGAAATAATCAGTTTTTTTCGAAAGGAAAAGATACGTCCCGCCGTATTAGAGAGGGAGGCGGACTTTTTCCTTCTGGAAAACATGGTCAGCGACCTCGGAGTGAACGATCCCGAACACCACAGGTATTCCCCCCGGGAAATCCAGGCGACTGTCGACTCGCTCGAGACGAAATATCGGGACGTTATCGTCCTGAAATTTTTCGAGGAGAAATCCTATGCGGAGATATCCGACATCCTGCAGATGCCGGAGGGTACGGTCGCGACCCTGATCAATCGGGCGAAGAAAAAAATGAAGAGCATTCTGGAAAAGATATAGAAGCAGTTACGCATGGCACAGTTCAGTCCCGATTTGATACTCGACGAAATCGAAAAGAGAAAGGTCGTCCCGATCCCTCGCTGGCATTTCCTCGTGAGGCGCTCGGTTTTCTGGGTGCTCGCCGTGATTTCGGTCATAACCGGCAGCATTTCAATGGCAACGGCCATCTATGTCTTCCTGGATAACGATTTTGTCGTCGACCAAGCCCGAATCACCCGTTTCCTGGCCCAGCAGCCTTTTGTCGACGATGTGATCGACAGCATCCCATACCTCTGGCTGATCGCCCTGCTGCTGTTCATTCTTGTGGCTTATTACGGTTTCAGGCATACCAGGAAAGGCTATCGATATCCGACGCTTCGCGTGATCGGGGGGTCGTTGTTGCTGAGCCTGCTTCTCAGCGGCTTTATGAATCTTTTCGATGTCGGCCAGATCATCCACCGTTACCTCATCGAGAATGTCCAGGGCTACGACCATCTCGTTTACGCGAATGAACAGCGTTGGACCCAGGCCAGAAAAGGGTGGTTGGGAGGAAAGGTCATCCGTATGGTGGAACCTCAGCATCTCCTTGTCGTAATGGATTATAAAAAGAGGATATGGATGGTCGATGCCGCAAATGCGGAAGTGAATCCCGGCACCCGTATACTGCCCGGCAAATATCTCAAGATAACGGGGGTAAAGACCGGGAACAGGGCTTTCAGGGCAGCATCGATGCAGGCATGGGAAAAGAAGTATAAAAAGAGTGCCGGGGCGATGCGAAACGTAATCTCGCCTCTTCCCACTACAGGAAAGATGATCGACTCCGTTATTTCGCGATAGCGGGTTTTGATTTTTCTGCAGGATTTATCTTCAGCGAAGGGTTCATTCGAAGGCCTTGAGCGGACTTCGAATGACAATATTTTGAAAGAATGGTGTTTGTCGTGCGTATAAGATATCGGGAAGACGCATAGGTTATTTATCTCTTCCTGAGAATCAACAATCGTCACTATTACTATCAAAAGGAGAAAAACCATGAAGAAAAGTTTTGTCGCTGGTGTGATCGTTGCACTTGGAATTTCAGGTGTTTTTGGCGGAGTTTCTTTCGCTGCTGATACTGCCGCTCCGGTAAAGCCTGCAGCTGCTACAGAGGTCAAGACTGAAGCCGCTCCTGCTGCGAAGCCTGAGGCCGAAAAGAAGGTGGTCAAGAAGAAGGCTGTAAAGAAGGCGGTTGTAAAGAAAAAGGCCGTAAAGAAGGTGGAGGCCGCAAAGCCTGCGGAAGAGAAGAAGTAAGCCGTTTTGTTATAATGGTTTTCACGCAGGAAACAGACGGTATGGATGTCGACGCACAAAGGAGTTGATCCTGCTTGGCAATCGCTGGTTCAGCTGAGTTTTTACGGGAAAAGCTCCATCGAAAGATGGGGCTTTTCCCGTTTTTTGATGATGGATAACGTTCGTTGTTTTTTAAGAAAAATTTAAACGACCCTTAATTAGGGTTTAAGAAACGGAGTCTATTATGGATAAGTTGGTTGAGTTTGCGTCGCGTGAATGATTGTTTCGCCAGAGGCAATTGCGGATCCTTGAGTCGGTATGGCCTGGCGGGTTCCGGTTCTGTTTTACGATTCGTGTGCATCTCCACTTTTTTTTCGTTCGGCAACTGAATAAAATTTAAAAGGAAAAATCTTATGAAAACAATGATGAGAAGTGCCATCAGCAAGGCAGGCAAGGGCCTTGCTGTAATCATGCTGGCTGTTTCTGCGCTCGCTCCTGTTGGGAATCCTGCGGTTTATGCTGCTGAAACGACCGCGGCGGCTCCAGTAGTGTCCCAGTTAAAGATTGGTGATGCCCATGGAGGAGGAAAGGTGGCCTATATCTTCAGGCAAGGGGAGAGCGGTTATGTTGCAGGCCAGACCCACGGCCTGATTGCGGCGAAAGAGGATCTGACCAGCACGACCTGGAACAAGGCGGTTAAAGCATGCCGTGAATATCGGGGCGGTGGTTTCAGCGACTGGCGTCTCCCGAGCAAGGATGAGTTGAACAGGCTTTATGAGAACAGGAGCGCCATCGGTGGATTCATAGAACGTCATTATTACTGGTCGTCTACCGAAAGCGACAAGAACGATGCCTGGGACCAGAGTTTCAGGACCGGCAATCATAACCTTGGCTACAAGCTGGACAATAACTACATCAGACCTGTCAGGAGTTTTTAATCATTATGACGGGAGGGAGATGGTGTTGACGCTACTTGCCGCTCCTCCCGTCGGATTCCGTTTCTCCGATCTCTGGCCACGTCTGGTTCCCATCAGGTTCCGGGCAGCATGCCTCCCCCGATTCCAAATGGTTTTAAGTGAATTTTAAGTTTGGCCTAAGCTCTCTTTAATCCTCATGGCTTAACTTGTTTTCTGAACAGGTACTATTTCAACTGATAACGAACGTTCGGAAAACATGAACACAACACTGAGGAGATTGGCCACACCTATTGCCATCGGGTCGTTTACGATTTCGGCAATTACAGGTATTCTGATTTTTTTTGATATTGAAATGGGCATGATCGAGCCGGTGCACAAATGGCTCAGCTGGCTTCTTCTCGGCGGCGTAGCCCTGCACACGCTCTCGAACTGGAAGCCGTTCGCCGGTTATTTCTCAAAAAAGCCGGCCCTGTTGATCATCGGGACGGCCGTTGTCATTACCGTCGCGTCGGTTCTGCCTGTGTTCGGAGAAAAGGAGGAGGAGGGCAAACGTGGTGGCAAGGCCTTCGTCCAAGCCCTCGAGTCGTCGTCGCTCCAAACCGTGGCCCTTGTGTTGAAGTCCAGTCCGGAGGAACTTGCCACCCGTCTCGGCAAACGAGGCATCACGGTAAATGATACCTCGTTGAGCATTACCGAAATTGCCCGGCTCAACGGCAAAGAGGGCGGCGCAGTGCTCGGCGCCCTGCTCAGTGGGCCGGGCGGGGAGTCCAACGGAGAAGAGCGTTAACCTGATGCCTGCATGAGATTACTCATTATCGAAGATGAACCGGGGATCGCCAGATTCCTCAAGGAAGGACTTGAAGAGGAGTATTACGCCGTTGATGTGGCTTACGACGGCAAGACAGGGCTGGACCATGCCATGACCAACGATTATGACTTGGTCATGGTGGACTGGATGATCCCGGGGGTGAGCGGCATCGAGGTCTGCAGGCACCTCCGCCAGGCAGGCAACAACGTTCCTGTCATTTTCCTTACGGCAAGGGACACCCTCGAGGATGTCATATTCGGTCTTGAGTCCGGCGCCAACGATTATATCCGGAAGCCTTTCGAATTCGAGGAGGTTCTTGCCAGGATCAGGGTCCAGCTCAGGGGCTCCAATCAGGATGGGGACGCGCTCTCCGCCGGCCCGCTGACCATCAATCCTGTCACCCATCAGGTGTTCTGCAGTGGCAGCGAGATGACCCTTACACCCAAGGAGTTCGCCCTGCTTGAATATCTTGTGCGCAACAAGGACCGTCCCTGTTCACGAAGCCGCATCATCGAGCATGTCTGGGACATCCATTTCTATTCGGATACTTCGGTGATCGACGTCTACATCAATTTTCTGCGTCGGAAACTCGAGGCTGCCGGATGCGATAACCTCATCCAGACCCTCAGGGGCATCGGCTATATCATTCGTGAATCCACCCAGGGAGCGGCGTGATCGCAAAGGCAGATAAAGCGCTGGACGTCCGGCCTCTTCGACGCGGCCCCTTTCCTGCAATGAGCCTGCGCAACCGCATGGCGCTTTACTATACGACCGCGACCGCTATTCTCATGGCTGTCGTGTTCATGGGCATCTTCATTACCGTCGACAAGGTCGTGTACCGGCATCTGGATGAAGAACTTCGTCACGAGGTCAGCGAAACGCTCTCCGAAGCCCATGTTCAGTCGCGGGACGTCTGTGAGTTCGACCGATTGAAGGATATGGGCCTGGACGATGCGAGGGAGGTCAATAAGCATGAATCGCACAAGATCAGGAAGGTGGCGGATATCGATCCTGAATATGTACAGCTTGTCGACAGCTCCGGGCAGGTCGTCAGCAAAACGGCGAACCTGGCCCGTAACGTGCTGTCGTTCGAGCCATCATATTCCGGGATCCGCTTTTTCACTACTGAATTTGGCACTTCGATGATGCGCCAGGTGCAGGTGCCGCTGGTCGACCGCAAAGGGGTGATCGAAGGTTACCTGATCGTTGCCGTTCCCGTGAAGAGTGCCATGATCGTGTTGCGCGACCTGAAATACATCGTGATGCTCTCCTTTCCGGTTATCATTCTCACGCTCTTCGTGCTGACCAGGCTGATCGCGGGGAGGAGCATTCGCCCAGTTGAGGAGGTCATCGCCATGGCCGAAACCATGACCCAGTCAAGCCTCGACCGTCGCATAACGCTGCCACAGCATCGTGACGAGCTTTACCGGCTTGGGGCTACCATCAACGCGTTGCTCGACAGGCTTCAGGATGCGTTCCAGCGTGAAAAGCAGTTTACGGCCGATGCATCCCACGAGCTGAAAACGCCGCTCGCCGTTGTGAAGGGCACGCTCGACGTGCTGGTTCGCAAGCCACGGGATGTTGCGCATTACGAAAACAGGATCCGTTACTGTCTCGACGAGCTCAACCGCATGGCTCGCCTGATCGATCAGCTGCTGTTGCTGGCGCGCTACGAGTCAGGCAACACCAGCCCGCAGATCATGAGGATGGATATCGCGCCGCTGCTGGAGAGCGTCAGGGCGAGGATCGACCCGATGGCCATCGCGAAGAACATGTCGCTCAGGATCGAAAGCGTCTCGTTGGGACGTGTTGAAGCCGATCCGGCCATGCTTGAAATGATGCTCGAGAACATCCTCTCCAATGCGGTCAAATACTCCCCGGAAGGTTCCGCCGTTGAAATCCGGGCGGGAAGCCGCAACGGCCTGCCGGTCTGCACCATAACGGATTACGGGATCGGAATCCCTGAAGAAAAGCTCCAGAGCATTTTCGAACGTTTCTATCGGGTGGACGAATCGAGAAGTTCGAGCACCGGAGGATCAGGATTGGGCCTCTCGATCGTCAAGAAGCTCGCCGATCTTCAACACATCACGATCTCGGTCAGCAGCCGCGAAAACCATGGTACATCATTTCATCTGACATTTCCGACTGGACAGAATTAATCGATTTTTAAGGTGCTTTTCAGGTTCGTTTAAGATGGCGCCCATATCTTGTTGCATGATTCACTCATGGAACAAGATTTCGAAATATGTGGCAATCCGTGCTTATCCAGAGAGCCTTGCCGCTCTCAATCTCCTACCTGCTGCTTGTGGTGGCATCGCTTTCACTCGACTACATCCTGCATGCCGCTAATCTGGCCTGGATAGGCCGCTATCTCGGGCCTCTGGGCACGGCGGTTCTCATATTTTCCTTCGGTTATTCAGCCCGCAAGCAGAAGCTTGTCAAGAGCGGGACGCTTAAGTTTTTTCTGCGCATGCACTGCAATGCCGGATGGGTGGGCACGTTGATGATCCTTGTTCATTCAGGAGTGCATTTCAGCGCGCTGCTTCCATGGGCGGCAACCGCCCTGATGATGGTTGTTACGGCCAGTGGCCATGTCGGACAGTATCTGCTCCGGAAATTCAGGGAGGAGGTGAAGCTCAAGAAAAAACTGCTCGGTATCGCCGACTCCGCCGAACCGGACGATTATGTCCAGGATCTGCAGCATTTCCTGGACTCCCTGACTGTCAAAGCACTCGAACAATGGCGAACCATCCATATGCCCCTCGTCTCTTTTTTGCTGGCACTTGCCGTTTCCCATATCCTGTCCATCGCATTTTTCCTGAACTGGAGATAACTTAATGAGGCCGCTGATAGTTTTTACGGGTTTTTCCATCATTATTGCCGCATTGATGCTGGCGTTTCCGGGCCTCATGCTCAATCCCGGCCCGCTGATGAAGGGACATCAGGGGTTGAAACGGGATTGCCTGAGCTGCCATACCCCATTCCAGGGAGTGAGGTCTGTACAGTGTGTCGGGTGCCACCGGCAGGAAAAGATCGGTGTCAGTTCAGTGGCAGGCCGGCAGCTGGTCAGGGATACGACCAAAGCCTCCTTCCATCGCGGGCTCGCTGCCGGATCCTGTGTCGATTGCCATACGGACCACAAGGGGCGTGATGCCAGGAGGGCGATCAGGGCGTTCCGGCACGACCTTATTTCCGCGTCGCTCAGGAACAACTGCAATGCCTGCCACAGCAAGCAGAAGCCTCAGGACGCCTTGCATCGCAATGCCGGCGGACGTTGCGCGCAGTGTCATGACACCGGTAACTGGAAATCGGTTCTTTTCGATCATGGCATGCTTGAAGCGGGACTTTCCGGAAGTTGCAATACCTGTCACAGTGCCGACAAACCTTCCGATGGGAACCATCGTCAGTATTCTTCGAATTGTGCGGAGTGTCATGGCACGAAGCGCTGGAAACCGGCCACGTTCGATCATGGAAAATCGGTTGCGTCCGGCAGGCAGTGCGTGAGCTGCCACAAAGCGGCCCAGCCGAACGATACCCTGCATCGTGAGTTCCAATCGGTCGGCTGCGGAAGCTGCCATGATACGAAGCGCTGGAAACCGGCATCATTCGACCACGGAAAGGTAGTCTCGTCCGGCAGTCAGTGCGTGAGCTGCCATAAAGCGGCCCAGCCGAACGATACCCTGCATCGTGAGTTCCAATCGGCAGGCTGCGGGAGCTGCCATGATACGAAGCGCTGGAAGCCGGCCACATTCGATCACGGAAAGGTCGCTGCATCCGGCAGGCAGTGCGTGAGCTGCCACAAAACGGACCGGCCGAACGATACCCTGCATCGCGATTCGCCGGCCGGGTGCGGGAGTTGCCACGGCACGAAGCGCTGGAAACCGGCCACGTTCGACCACGCCCGTTACTTCCGTCTTGACGGGGAGCACCGGGCAAGTTGCCGTACCTGCCATACCGATCCGGCGAACTACAAGGCATATACCTGCTACAGCTGCCATGAGCATTCGCCATCCAAAGTTGCCGCCGAACACCGGGAGGAGGGGATTTACAACTATCAGAACTGCATCCGCTGTCATCGCAGCGGTAGTGGAAAGGGCGAAGGGGAGCATGGCGGGGAGCACGGTCGGCGAGGTTACGAAAGGGAAGACGACGACTGACCGACAGGCGGATTCTGCATGAACCCACGGGTCAGGCCGGAAGGGTGAAATGGAAGACCGAACCCTTTCCTCTGGTGCTTTCAACCCCGACGGTGCCCCCGTGGGCACTGATGATCTCCTTTACGATCGAAAGGCCGAGTCCGATGCCGGATTTTTCATCCTGGCCGGGAACTCTGTAAAACTGGTCGAACAGGTGCTTCAGGTGTTCGGGCGCGATACCTTCACCGTGGTCCTCCACGGAGAACCGTATGCCGGAGAGTTCGGCTTCCGCCCTCACGGTTATGATATTTCCCGCAGTTGAATAACGGATGGCGTTCGACAGTAGGTTTGAGAATACGTGCCTGATACTTGCCATATCCGCAGTGACGCAGGGCAGATTCGAAGGTGCGTCGATTCTCATGTCGATGCTTTTGGTCGCTGCATCCTGAATGAATGGTTCGATGCCGGCGCCGACAAGGGCTTCCGGCGACTCTTTCCGGAGCTTCAGCCGCGCCCGTCCCGATTCGATTCTGTTCAGGTCGAGCAGGTCGTCGAGGATGTCGGCCAGACGGTCGCTCTCCTCGCCCGCCGCATGGAGCATCTCGGCCTGCTGGCCGTTCAATGTGCCGATTCGCTGTTCAAGCAACAGGTGGATGGCCATTCTCAGCGAGGTCAGGGGCGTACGCAGCTGATGGGATACGGTGGACACGACCCCCCGTTTAAGCTCTTTCTGCTCATGGACCAGTGTCATGTCGTGCAGCAGGAGCACCGTGCCGGTGACTCCTTTGGAATCCGGAAGTGGTGGAATCGGCACGGCGGCAGGCTGGAAAAAAAATTCGCGGTTTTCAATGAATTGCTGGATATAGCCGTTTCCTTCGGTTTCGACCGCCTGGTTTTCACTCGCAGCCCGTTGAAGCAGTTCGGGAAGCCATGGGTAGCCGAGGCTTTCGGCTGACGTGCCGGGCTTCAGGCCGAAGAGCCTGATCGCGGACTGCGTAGCCACGTCCACCCGGCCCTCCGGGTCGAATATGGCTATCGGCGTGGGAAGTATGTTCATGACCTCCTGTGTCGCTCTTCGGGTCCGGTGAAGTTTTTCGTCATCGCGTCTGCGCACCTGGCGCAGGGTCGATGCCATTTCGTTGAACGCCTCCGAAAGCTGGCCGATTTCATCGTTCGAACTGGTGTCGATCACCAGTTCGAGATTGCCGTTCCTTATTTCATTTGCCGAGTCGATAAGCCTGCCGATGGGCTTCAGGATCCATCTGCGCGACTGGAAGCTGAAGAGCATGGCGACCGCGGCGCAGGCGATGATGGCGATGATGATCCTGTTATGTGCCGATACGGCAAGAAGCCTGGCGGCATCATTCGCTTCAAGCATGTTCGCCTGGTTCATGTCGAGGATCTGCTGGGCGAGCGTGCCGATCTCGGTCAGGATTGGCAGGAGCGTCCTGAAATAGGCTCTCCTTCTATTGTCGATCGGCAAGGAGTCGTCCATGATGCCATGCAGCGTCGAGACGTACCTGTCGAAAAGCGAGGCGATCCGTTCCGCCTTTTCCTTTTCCCCCGGCAGGGTGATGTTGCCGAGTTCGACCGCGAGCGCCTCCCTGAATTTGCGTTCACTTTCGCCGATGTTGTGCAGGCTGGCCTCATGACGCCCCGTAAAAGAAAACAGAGTGTCGTTATCCATTTTTTCGAGGGCTTCTTTCATCGACTGGCTGGCCGTGACGCTCCTGTAGTTCTGTTTCAGGATGATATCGATGGCGTTCCCGAGCCGGTCGATCTGATGGACGGTCAGCATCGCCATGACCGCGATGATGGCAAGGAGTCCGCCGAAGCCAAGGGCGAGCTTGTGTCTGAGGCTGATCATGGTTTACACTCCCTGAATAGAAGATGCGCAGGACTGTCATGTTTCATACGCGTATCGGAAGGATGAGGAAGGGGATCCCCTGGTTATAGAGGTTCTGCTGGACGGCAAAGACGGTGTAGTTGTGCAGCCAGCGGTCCATCAGGGACTCTCTGGTGAAGACGAGCTGCCCGCCGAAAAAGACGATGTCGGGGAATCGCCCGGTGATCTTCGGTACGAGCTTGTTGATCTCGTCGACCACATCGGTGCCGATCGAGGTGAAGGCCTCGGCGTAGTAACCATGGTCCTTCATGTATTTGACGTACTTGCCACTCTCGCTGTCGACGTATTCGTTGAGGTGCTTGATCTCATCTGCCCCCTTGAAGTTGCCGGCATCGACCGGGCCGATTTCCACGAAAACGAAGTTCTTGTAAACCCCGCTGAACAGTCGAGAGATGCTGAAGAGGGTGTGGAGGCCGAGTCCGTTGAATCCGTTGACGAGAATGGCCGCGGTCTTTGCTTTCGGGTTGCAGGTGGGCTCGGGCTGCTGCTTTTCATCGATATCGGCGCCGGACATGACGGCGGCCTCGACGATGATGTCGAGCCGTTTCAGGGTTTCGTAGGTCTTTTTGTAATGGCTCTTGATGAATACGGCAAGCATGACAAGTGTCCCGGTGATGAGCATGGTGATCCATCCGCCCTCGTTGAACTTGAGCAAGAGCACCGAAATGAGGATGAAAGTCGTCAGGACCAGTCCGATGCCGTTGACGACCATTTTCCGCACCCACTGCTTTTCATTTCCGCGTTCCTGCCACCAGTGTTTCACCATGCCGAGCTGTGAAAGGGAGAAGGTGATGAAGACGTTGATGCTGTAGAGTACGATGAGGAAATCAACCGAGCCACGAGAGCCGATCATCATGGCGAGGGATGCGAAGCCCATGACCAGGATGCCGCGTTCGGTGACGAGGCGGTCGCTGAGTGTTGCGAATTTCTTGGGCAGCCAGTTGTCGAGCGCCATGTTGGCCAGCACCCTGGGGCCGTCGAGGAATCCGGTCTGCGCGGCGATAAAGAGCAGTACGGCTTCGGAAAACAGGGTGATCCAGACGAAGGCAGTGCCGCCCACTCCTCCCCAGGAGGCGGTGATCGACTCGAAGAGTACGGCATTGAGGGTTTTGCCGGGGGTGTCCCTGACGTCCAGGAAGATGTAGGCGACCATGAGCCCCATGACGGTGATGGAGAGCGACCAGGCCATATAGCGCATCGTTTTCCTTGCGGTAAGGATCTTCGGGTCGCGCAGGACAGGCAAACCGTTACTGACGGCTTCGATGCCGGTGAAGGTTCCTGCTCCCAGGCTGTATGCCTTGAGGATGAGGAAGAGCACTCCGAACAGGCCGAGGGAGTTGAGGGAGCGGGAGAGTTCAGCGCCGGTTTCATGGAAGACCGCACCGGCGTTCATCATGTGCGACCCCACGGCATAGGCGATAGCGGCCAGATGGGTGAAGACGAAGAGCATGAAGACCGGCACGAGGGGCATGACGGCCTCCTTGATGCCCCTGAGGTTGAGGACCAGGAGTATGGCTACGCCGGCGATGGCGAACCAGAGCTTGAAGGGCAGGAGGTTCGGGGGCATGAAGCTGAAGATGGCGTCCGCGCCGCTCGCGACGGAGATGGTGATGGTCAGGACGTAGTCGATCAGCAGGGCGCTGCCGGAGACCAGGCCGACCTCCGGTGAGAGCAGTTTGCTGGCAACCAGGTATCCACCGCCGCCTGAAGGAAAGAGCTCGATGATGTGCGAGTAGCTGGAGGCGATGATCAGGATGGTCAGGCCGGTGGCGATGGCCACGAAGATTCCGAGGGTAGGATGCCCCTGAAGGGCCTTGAACGCTTCTGCTGGGCCGTAGCAGGACGAAGAGAGTCCGTCGGATCCGAGGCCGACCCATGCCAGGAATGCCGTCAGGGAGATGGAGTGGAAGATCCTGCTGTCCCTGAAATCCCTGGAGCCGCCTATGAAAATTTTTTTTGCTTCCCTGAGCCCTTTCCTGATTGTCATTGATACCTGCTTTTGTTGAGGATATGCAAGTCGTCCATTTACGATTCGGTTACCGGGGGAGCGATATGCCCGTCTGTTGCCGATCGCTGAAGATCCTTGCTGCGGCACTGCTTTCATTGTGCCGGTTTTGATAGTGTGACTCTATGGCACCTCTGAAAACTTATTGCGCAACCAGATTTCTGCGTTGGTCGGTGCTCGAAATCCTCATCCCCCGGGTTAAAACCCTCCTGAAGAACTCCGGTACTCCGGTTTCTGCGCTCCGTCCGCCTTGAACTCTGGCTGCTCATGACACTTTTTAGAGGTACCCTCTATCTTCAAAAATCGGGCCAGAACGGTTCGATGGGTAAATGGTGCTGTATTTACAGGCGTTGACGGACACGGCGACGATCAGGTTCAAGGTGTGTCCATTGCAATGCACAATGCGCACAGGTATGGTTCATTGCAATATGCAAGGGCTTGCCGGATGGTTGCGAGTTACTGTATACCCAGTTGCTTTCGTTTTCGCCAGAGCGTCGCCTGGTCTATGCCGAGGATGGTGGCGGCGTCCTGGAGCGAGGATGTCTCCGCAAGGACCCGGCGGATGTGCTGCTCCTCGATCTTGTCGAGTGAAACGGGATCGCCGAGCCTGAGTGGAGTTTTTTTTGATGTCATCGATTCGGGCAGCAGGTCGGCAGAGACCGGCTCATTGTTTCCGAGGATGACCGCCCGTTCGATCACGTTGCGCAGCTCCCTGATGTTGCCCGGCCACGGATACTCCCTGAACATGCGCAATACCTCCTCGCTGAATCCGGGAACGGTCTTGTGGTTGTTCGCATTGAAAAGCGCCAGCAGGTTTTCAGCAAGCGGTTCGATGTCGTTCGGACGTTCGGCCAGTCTGGGCAGGTCGATCTGCACGACATTAAGCCGGTAATAGAGATCTTCCCTGAAAAGCCCCTCTTCGACAGCATTGCGCAGATCGATGTTGGTTGCGGCGATAATGCGGACATCGGCCCTGCGCGTGAGATGATCGCCGATACGTTCGTATTGCCTCTCCTGGATGAAACGGAGCAGTTTTGGCTGGATGGCAAGGGGGATATCCCCTATTTCATCGAGGAAGAGCGTTCCGCCTTCGCATGCTGCCACTCTGCCGGGGTTGTCCTTGACAGCGCCGGTGAAGGCCCCTTTAACGTGGCCGAACAGCTCGCTTTCAAGCAGTTCGTGGCTGAGGGTAGGGCACGAAATGACGCTGAAAGGCTTGCGGGACCTGCTGCTCATGCTGTGGATGGCCCGGGCGAGGAGTGTCTTGCCGGTTCCGCTCTCTCCCTGCAGCAGCACTACGGCTTCGGATGCGGCGACCTGAGAGGCCAGCTCCATGGTGCGCAGCATCAATGGTTCCCTTGAAAGAAGCGATGCTTCAGGATGCTGCTCCTCAGGATACTTCCGGAGTGCGGTGCCTTGCTTTTCCGTTTCGACAAGCTTGGCGATATGCATGATCACCAGTTCGAGTTGTGAGGGCGTGAACGGTTTGGTGATGTAGTCTGCGGCTCCTCGCTTCATCGCCTCGACGGCCGTGTCGATCGATGCATAGGCTGTGATGACCACGATTTTCATCCAGGGGCAGGATTTCGTCAGTGGCTGTACCAGGTCCAGGCCGCTGTCTGTTCCGAGCCTGAGATCTACGAACGCAAGATCGTACCGCGACAGGCCGGCCTCCTCCATGGCGCTTCTGAAGCTGCTGACGCTTCTGACCCGGTGGCCGCGGGATTCCAGGAAGACCGTGAGGGTTTTTCTGATGTTCGCCTCGTCATCGACGAGCAGGATGCTGAGCTTCGACATGTTTGAGTTGGAGGTCGGTTTTTCAGTTTGTTCCAATATAGGCAACGGAAAGCTGCATCGATGGAATGAACATGGAAAACCCGCTTCCCGAACCTGTTCGATTGTAGTCCCCTCGCCGGTGCAGGCACGAAAAGCGTGTCGCGGAACATCAGGGCGCCTCTATTTATTTGTTCCGAAACCCGATGACTGCGTTGGTCGGTGCTCGAAATCCTCATGTGCCAGGTGTACACTCCGGTTTCTGCGCTCCGCCCGCCTTGTCCTCGGGCTTCTCACGACAATAAATAGAGGTTCCCATTAATGCTGACGGTATCCCCCGGAAGGACATCGATTTATGGGGTGCATGACTTTGGAGCGCACCTGGTTGTCCCGTTTATTCAACCCCCTGGCGGTTCTTCTTGCTGATGCCATGGCGTTCCAGGCTGCCCAGTGTTCATTTTCGATGCCGCCACGCTTCGGGCGAAGCTGCTTGTTTCCTTGCCATGCTTTTTCGTCGCTTCCATGTTTCCCGGTCTCTTCCTTGCCCGTCGTGATCTCGGATGACTTGCCGTATATGACATCCACCTCGATCCTGCATGGCCGTTCATGTTGTCTAATTGTGAAGAGGAGTTCTCAATGTGAGACGATCCTGCCCCTTGATTGTTTCCTGATGTTCGAGCTGTTCTGTTGTTACTGCCCATGGACGCTCTTGCCCCGGAAGGTTTTTGAGGAATTCCGGAAGATGCGGGAGCTTGTGGCACGTCTCTTGCACAAAAAAAACGGGGTCGCAGATTATGGCGGCCGACAATGAAGCAACGATCACGTTCAGCTCAGAGGGGTGCTTATGAAGGTATCATATGAAAAGGCCATTATTTCACTGCTCGCACTGCTTGTTCCCGCCCTGGTATTGGGATTCGCCATGAAAAAAGGGGGAGTCGCGTTCAGGAACACCGTAGCCAACGACAGGGAACGCCTGATCTACTATTGACCCGGACACGCCTTCCCGTGCCAGACCGGATTGCATTGAGGGTTGGCACACTGCGGCATGTTGTGGATGCCGTAAGGCGGTCAGGGACGCTCTCCGTTTTCAGTCGTGAATTCAGCTCTGGTCGAACCGTGATAGTGATAAGTTACCATGAACAGTCGATTCAAACATTCAATCCTGGCGAGGTCAGAGGTGAAGGAGCTTCTCGGGCTTTTTGCCAGCCATGGGATCAGGTACATGATTTTCGGCGGATGTGCCGTCATGTGGTATTCGAAGCCCCGCTATACCTGGAACATCGATATCTGGACAGCTACGGATCCCCGGAACGCGAAAGCGGTTTTCGATGCCCTGAATGAGTACGGTGCGCCGCTTGCCGGCATGTCATTCGAGGATTTCAGCCAGCCGGGGTTTTTTTACCAGATGGGACGGCCGCCGTTGAGGATTGACGATATGCTGAGCCTTCGCGGGGTTTCATTCGATGAGGCATGGCCCGAACGGGAGTCGATGTTCATCGATGGGATCGAATTCTTTTTTATCGGCAGGCGTCAACTGATCGAAGCCAAGATTGCTGCCGGCCGGCCTCAGGATATCGTCGACGTGAGGCATCTTGTCGACGGCATACGCTCCACGAAACGAATGCTCTGATCCATCTTCAAACCTCCATGAGCCGTGGTTTTTCGACGTTTCCGCATCCTTATGTCGCCGGGCGTCCCGTCGCATCGGTACGGATTTCGTATTTCCCGTTCCCCATACCCCTTCAAAAATAGCGGTGAAGTGAATAGACCGTGGTAATCACGTACAATATTCTTAAATTCTTTTCACCATCAATCCCCTGAAGGGCGAGTCATTGTGTGCTCTCAAACCACGGCGCTCGAGATTGTTTCCTTCCGATAATGATCATGGACATATTTGTAACATTTCAATAGCACCTGAGTGTCAAGACAGCAAAAGACTACAAAGACCAGACCCCCGAAGAGAAAGAGAAGCAGGTCGACCAGCCAGCAGGGTGGGGAAAAAGTACGCGCGAACGATCATATCCTGATCAACGAATTCCTTTTCAAACGAGGTGAAACTTCGCTTGCCGCAGAGATCATATCGTTCCTCACTGATCACGAAACCGACCGCTTCCGCTCAGTGGAGCTCGCCAAGAAAATGGGTTACGGCGAGTCCCGGCAGCTCCCGGGGTTCTGGTACGTCCTGCACAAGCTGCAGGAGGATGGAGTAGTCGATAAAGACAGCGATCGCTGTTACGGCTGGGCCGGTTTCGAGGCCGACACCTATGAGGAGCACCTGGTTGATGCGAAGCAGTTCCCGCTTCCAGGCAAGGAGCGGTACAAGGTCGACAAGACCTATACCGGAAAGCTCATCACCCATCCCAATGGCTATGGATTCGTCGATGTGGAGGGATTCGACGACGATATCTTCATCGGTGCCGACAAGCTTGGCGAGTCCCTGCATAGCGATCAGGTCGAGGTGCTGGTGACGAAGGTTCCTGAGACCTATGTTTCAAGGCAGTCGCCCCATCAGCGATGCGAAGGCATCATTACCGCCGTGATCACCCGAAGGCTGACGACCCTGGTCGGTACGCTGCATCGCGAGAACCGGCGTTTCCTGCTCAAGCCCGATCAGCGCAAGATCCTTCCAGAGATCCATATCCCGATCAAGGCGGCCGCGAAGGCCAAGGTCGGAGACAAGGTGCTTGTCGGCGACCTTGAGTTCCTGAAGAACGGCGCCATGCAGGCAAGGGTCATCGAGATCCTCGGTACGGCCGGCGATTCGAATGTCGAGGTCAGTGCCATCGCCAGAGGGCTCGGCATCGACGAGACCTTCGATGAAAAGCTGCTGAAGTTCGCCGCCGACATCCGCGAGGAGATCACCCCGGCCGACCTCGAAGATCGCCTGGATATCCGTGACAAGCTCGTTTTCACCATCGACCCGGTCGATGCGAAGGACTTCGACGATGCCCTTTCGATCGAGATCCTGCCCAAGGGACTCTACAAGGTGGGCGTACATATCGCCGACGTTTCGCACTTTGTCCCCGAGAACTCTGATCTCGACAAGGAGGCGCTCAAACGAGCCACTTCGGTCTACCTCGTCGACAGGGTGATCCCGATGCTGCCTTCCCGCCTCTCGGAGAAGGTATGCAGCCTCAACCCCGGCGTGGACAGGATGGCGTTCTCGATCTTTTTCACCCTGACGGCAAAAGGCGAGGTCACCAAGCACGAGTTCCACAAGACGGTCATCCACTCCAAGCGCCGCTTTACCTACGAGGATGTCCAGCAGATCCTCAATGCCGGAAAAGGGGACTACGCCAAGGAGCTGAAGCTGCTCGACAGCATCAGCACAGCCCTGCGAGAGCAGAGGTTCAGCCATGGAGGGCTCGATTTCGAGACCGAAGAGGTCCGGTTCAAGCTCGGCAGCAAGGGCGAGCCCCTCGAAGTGATCAAGAAGGAGCGTCTCGGCAGCCACCGGCTCATCGAGGAGTTCATGCTGCTGGCAAACCGCAAGGTCGCGGAATACCTGACGGCGATCTTCGGTGAAAACGAGAAGCTGCCGCATCCGGTCATCTACCGTATCCACGGTGCGCCGCAGATGGAGAAGGTCTCCGTGCTGGCAAACTTCGTCAGGAAGATCGGTTACGACCTCAAGCTGGACCGCAAGGGCAAGGAGAGCGCGACCGTCTCATCAAAGTCCCTTCGTGAGCTTCTCCAGAAGGTCCACGGCTCGAACGTCGAGTTCCTGGTGAACGAACTGGTGCTGCGTTCAATGTCCAAGGCGGTCTACTCCGGCGACAACGTCGGCCACTTCGGCCTCGGGTTTGAGCACTACACCCACTTCACCTCGCCGATCAGGCGTTATCCGGACCTGATCGTACACCGCATGCTGTTTGAATACGAGGCTTCGCGGAAAAAGCGCAAAAAGCTCTCCCCGCAGCGGATTGCCGAGATAGCCGGCCGTATCGGTTCGGTGTGCCAGATTTCGAACGAACGCGAAAAAATAGCCGTCGAGGCGGAGCGCGAGTCGGTCAAGCTGAAACAGGTCGAATACATGTCGACCCATCTTGGCAAGGTCTACACCGGCGTGATCTCCGGCGCGACAGAATATGGCATCTATGTCAGGATGGTCGATTTTGCGATCGAGGGGCTGGTGCACATGCGGAACCTGAACGACGATTACTACGAATACGACGAATCATCCTACTCCCTTGTCGGCAAGCGCAAGAAGCGCAGGCTGCAGGTTGGCCAGAGACTGAAGGTCAAGGTTCACGAGGTGGACATGACCAGGCGCACGATCGACCTGACGCTGGCCTGACACGTAAGATCCAAACCGGAGTTACCGCCTTTTCAAGCCAAGCCTGCATAGCTCTCCGCGATGCAGGCTTGGCTTTTTTGTTGTCGTCACGGCCGGTCGGGCAGGGCATGCGTGTCGATGTAGCGTTTGACGTCGAACTTCCTTGCGCAGCCCGCGGCGTTCATGTAGCGGATCCTGCCATACACCGGACGTTCGAACCATGGGCGGTCGTGCAACCCGCCAATGGACCATGCGATGCCGGTGTATCCGTTCGGGTCCCGGCCGTCGAGGGCGAAGCGGTCGTTGAGCGCAACCGCGATGTCGAAGGCTGCGGCCGGGCTCGCGCTCCACTCCAGGATCTTCTTTGCCCAGTACATCCTCATATAGCCGTGTATGGCGCCTGAGTTTACAAGCTCGGCCTGTGCGGCGTTCCAGAGCGGATCATGCGTGCGTGCGCTTTCGAACTCTTCCGGTGTGTAGCACTGATCACGACGGTCGCCGGCGTGCTCCATCAGGGTTGAGCGCGCCCATGAAGGGATGCCATCGAAAGAGTCATACCGGTCGTTGTGGAAGCAGTAGTTTTCAGCCAGCTCACGACGGATGAACAGTTCCTCGATGAACGTGTCGCGATCATGCCCGGAGAGCGCGTCCCGGATGACGGCGAGGGCCACTTGCTGGGCGCCGATCTGTCCGAAGTGGAGGTAGGGCGAGAGCTTCGAAGTACAGCCGCTGTTGGGGTCGTTTCTCGACTCGGCGTAGCGGGGGAGACCCTGTTCGATGAATCGTCGCAGTTGCTTTTCGGCGGCCTCCCCTCCGGAAACCGGAAAGCCGGCCGGATCGGTCGGACACTCTGTCGCGAAGCCGGCCGGGAGCTCTTCCCAGCAGATGGATGGATGCTGAATCGACGTGGGCTGAAAGCGAGGTTCCAGGGCAGGAAACGGTGTCAGGAAAGTCCCGGCAAGTGCGTTGAGCTTCGGCCTGATCGTCCGGGCTGCGAACTCCTGCTTCGTCGAAGCCAGCCAGCAGGGGACGATGTTATGGGCATCGACCTCGTAGAATGCGCAGGGAAGAAGTGCAGCAGCCTGCATTTTCCATGATTTCGGCAGCTTCAGCGGCGAAAAATCGGTTACCACCATGCCTGCCTTGACGCGTTCGGCATGGGTCGCAGCACTGATTCCCGGTTCACCGGTGAGCACCGTCATGGGGATGCCGAGCATCCGGAGCGAAACCTCGACTTCGGCCAGGCCCCTGAACATGAACCCGTAATGGCGGACAGGAGCACCGAGGAACGACGGCGCCAGGGTGAAGAGCACTTCGAGCGGCCTGCCGAGCTCGTTCGCTTTGGAGCAAGCGTAAATCAGCGCCCAGTTGCAGGAGACGCGCTGGTCGCGTGACATCCAGTAGATGACCGGGCCGGTGCGCTCAGGCTGGCTGTTCAGCCGCCGGACTCGCCGATGGTCTGCAGATGGTGATTCCATGTCAACTTCGGTTGTGCCGATCAGCGCCGGTCAGGGCCGCAGGCATCGAGGAAGTTACGAAGGATGGTACGGCCTGTTTCCGTATACTCTGCATATAACGAGTCGAATTCGGCAAGCAGTGCCTTTCTGTCCATGGCCATGAGGTCGGGATCGGTAAGCGTCCAGCTTTCGAGCATCGGGCGCGTCAATTCGAAATGGCATTGCAGGCCCCAGGCATTGCTTCCGATCCTCAGCGCCTGAAATCGGCATTCCCTCGCGGTGGCAAGCACGGTCGTCTCCGGGGTGGGTACGACCGTCTCACCATGCAGCTGAAAGACTTTCAGATGCCCAGGCAGGTTCCTGAAGAGCTGGTCCCTAAGGCCTTCAGGGGTCAGCCGAACCGTATAGGGCTCGGCGCCGGGCTCATGGAAGCCGGTTTCCTTGATGGTGCAGGGCACGACCATGCCGCCGACGGCCTTTACCAGAAGCTGCAAGCCGAGGCAGATGCCGAGGATGGGAATGCCGGCTTTGATCGCTTTCCGAACACATTGTAACTCATGAAGGATCTGCCCTGAAGTATCGTTTGCACTCTGCGGACCACCGAGCACGACCATACCTGAAAATCGGTGCGTATCGGGTATCAACTCGCCTTTCGAAAGGTCGCAAAGTTCGAAGCCGATACCTTGCTCATGCATGATGTCGAGCAGCAGGCCGGGCCCTTCGTGCCCGATGTTCTGTATGATCAGCAGTTTTTTTTGCATTAATCCCGGCAGATGTGACTGAAAGACGCTCTTTCTGGAAGATAGCTGTGCCGGGCAATCAGGGCAAGGTTTTTGAACGGTCATGTTCGATCGTGGGCCGTGATGATTGCGGGGCAGGGCGCACAGTACCGGTTGAGGCTACCGGACAGGAATCGTCTGTTTTTCCTGGTTTGTGTAGTTGGAAAAAGCATCGGTAGTCAATCTGTAGACGTACCGCAGGTATTCGATCCAGCCCTCCTCTTCGGGGCATCGCCGGTTGCGGAGAAGCTCATTCACCCGGGTGGCGATGGCCTGGATTCTGGCGGCGCCTATGCTTGCAGCCGAACCCTTGAGCGTATGGCTTGAGCGCTGGGCCTTGTCGTGATCGTTCTGCCTGCAGGCCTCTTCGAGATCGCCGATAATCTTGTCCGCATCCTGCACGAAGAGGCTGAAGAGCTGGACGAGAAAGCTCTCGTCGCCGAGGCTCTGAAGGCTTTCGATGATCGACTCGTCCAGAATCGGCACGCTCTCCATCTCTGCCCACGGGGATTTCGGAGCAGCCTCATCGGCTGTGTTCGCATGATCATGTCGTGCAGACCGGGCAAGGAGCGTGGCAATGGCATTGAGCAGCTCGTGCTTGCGCACCGGTTTGCCGAGATGGAGGTTTATCCCTGCACTTTTCGCGTCCGAGACGGCCTGCTCGTCTGTATAGCCGCTGAGGGTGATGATTGGCACCTCCCGGAGCAGCTCCGGCTTTTCGTTCCTTATGACTTTTGCGGTTTCGATGCCCCCCATGACCGGCATTTCGAGGTCCATGACGATCAGGTCTATCTGTTGTTCCCTGAGCATGTCGATGGCCAATATGCCGTTTTCAGCCTGGAATATCCTGTAGCCAAGCGGTTCGAGAAGCGCCTTGAGGAACTCCCTGGTCATGATGTTGTCGTCGACCAGCAGGATGGAAGCTCCGGCAAGGCCGGTCAAGCTTGCCTCATTCTTATCCGGTTTTTCAGAGAAGAAGCAGATGTCGACAATCTCTTTTATCCGTGCTTTACCGAGGGGCTTGAGCGCAAAGTCGTTCATGCCCGAGGTCATGGCCCGGTGCTTGGCCTCGTCTTCGGGAAGACCCGTGATGGCGATGATCGGGATCTCCCGGTAGTGGAGCGCCATGGATGGCTCGATATCGTTTCCGGCCCTGAGCTGCATGACGGCGTCGTCTCCGTTGAGCACCGGCATCTCGATGTCCATCAGGATCAGGTCATAGCGTTTTTTTGCAGCCATCTCGAGAGCGATCTGACCGTTTTCGGCCTGGTCTGACCTGCAGTTCAGGTCGGCAAGATATTTGCTGATCAAGATCCGGTTCGGCCCCTGGTCGTCGACGACCAGGATCTGTTTTTTTGCAAGCAGTTCCCGTTTGAGCAGCTCGACCATGTTCGAGTCGTAGTGGGGCAGGTTGATGATGAACTCTGTCCACTCCCCGAAGGTGGAACAGCAGGCGATCGATCCTCCGAATGATTCTGCAACCCTCCGGCAGAAAGAGAGGCCGATGCCGTTGCCGCCGGATTTGCCGAAGGTGTAGAACTGGTTGAAGATCGCCTCCCGCTTGTCGCGAGCGATCCCGGGTCCCGTATCCCTGACGACGATGCGGTTGCCTTGATGCCCCGTTGATATGGTGATGTCGATGCGGAACCCCGGCTTGCCCCGGTAATAGAGCGCATTACCCAGCAGGTTGAACAGGGTGTGGGAGAGCAGGTCGTTGTCACCGAAAAAGAGGAAGTCATCCGAGAGGTTCAGGTGGACCAGCTTGCGGTCTTCCGGGTTTTCGAATCCGTAACTGTCGATGGCTGCCGTGACGGTCTGTTGAGCAGAAAGCCGCCGGAACTGCCGGCGGTCGATCTCGGTGCCCTTCAGGCTCGCCAGGATCGAGTCGATGATTTTGTTGCTCCTGCGGATGGTTTCATCTCCCTGGTTGATGATGTCGTGGATGCTGATCAGGGTGGCATCGGTGATCATGACGTTCCCTCCATTGGAGTCGGCTCGTTCAGGGAGCATGGCCTTGATGGCGTCGATGGCCAGCGTTATGGCGTTCAGCGGGGACCTCATTTCATGGGCGATCGTGCCGCTCAGGCTTTTCATCAGCGTGATCCGGTCCTCATTGCGGTCACGCAGCCAGCCGGTCACGATTATGGTGCCTGAAATGCTGAAGATGAAGAGCGGCAGCAACATCGGATCGAAGTGGGTATAGCGGACTTCTCCGTCCTGCAGGGTAACGGCGATATGTGAAAGAGCGTAGGCGAAGGTCATGATGCTGGTAATGAGCAGCCAATCCGCTACGACGATGATGATCAACGATACGCAGCTCATTGCCGCCAGGACCCACAAGAGTTCCCATTCGTTTTTCATCATCGTGAAGAAGACGAAAAACGGGCTTGAGAACAGGGTAAAAAAAAGAAAATAGTACGGGAAGATTTTGCGCATGGATGGAGTCATGCGGCGAAGGAATAGCAGTGGCAGGGCCATGATCGATTCAAGGATGCGAAGTCCGGGAAATTCCTTGAATTGCGGGTTCAGGATGACAAGCAGAACGTGGAATCCCATAACCCAACCGATGGCATACAATCCAATTGCAGGAATGATCGGTTCCCAACGATTGACGATCATGTTCGATCGCTGCCTCAGGATGTTGATGATATGTTGTATTGCGTCCATCCGGTCCTGCCGCATTGATTGATTGTGCTTCCCGGACAAGACCATAGGACCGGAGAGAACATCTCTGCTCGGCAGTCTGGCTGACGTCAGCCTATGGGGACTCGGGGGAATTTGCCTGAGCGCAGGATTCCGACAAACAGTTGTCGGATTTCATGGACTTCAAACAAAATTCATATACGAAGTATAAGATTTTTACATGAAAATATAAAGACTGTGTGTAATTGGTGCCGAAGTAAGATGATTGGCATGCTGAACATGCATGGAAGGCTGAGCAATCATGCGGTTGATACTGCGGAACCGAAGGTTGTTCAGGCCTCAGATCCGGAGTATTTCGAAAACGCTTCGCTCGTCAAGCCGAAAACGTGCTGGAGATATTCGACCCAACCGTCCTCTTCGGGGCACTGCTGGTTACGCAGGAGCTCGTTCACCCTGGTGGCGATGGCCTGGATTCTGGCGGCGCCGATGCTGGCCGCAGAACCCTTGAGTGTGTGGCTTGAGCGCTGGGCCGTGTCGTGATCGTTCTGCCTGCAGGCCTCTGCGAGCTCTCCGATGATCTTTTCGGCATCCTGGACGAAGAGGCTGAAAAGCTGGACGAGAAAATCCTCGTCGCCGAGACTCTGGAGGCTTTCGACGATCGACTCGTCAAGAATCGGCACCGTCTCCATCTCTATCCACGGGGATTTCAATGCCTGCTCATTTACCGTGGTTACCTGGTCATGCCGTGTGGAGCGGGTGAGGAGTGTGGAGATGGCATTGAGCAGTTCGTGCTTGCGCACCGGTTTGCCGAGATGGATGTTTGTCCCGGCGTTCATCGCATCCGAGACGGTCTTCTCGTCGGTGTGGCCGCTGAGGGAGATGATGGGGGCTTCACGCAGACGGTCGAGACGTTCGGTTCTTATGACCTTTGCGGTTTCGATGCCCCCCATGACCGGCATTTCGAGGTCCATGATGACCAGGTCTATCTTCAGCTCCCTGAGCATGTCGATGGCCATCATGCCGTTATCGGCCTGGAATATCCTGTATCCGAGCGGTTCGAGAAGCGCCTTGAGGAACTCCCTGGTCATGATGTTGTCGTCGACCAGCAGGATGGATGCCCCTGCCAGACCGGTCAAGGGCGGCCCCTCCTTTTCAGGCTTTTCCGAGAAGAAGCTGAGCTCGACAATCTCCTTTACCCGTTCTCTTCCGATCGGTTTCAGGACGTAATCGTCCATGCCCGATTGCAAGGTACGGCGTTTCGCCTCGTTTTCGGGGAGGCCGGTTATGGCGATGATCGGGATCTCCCTGTAGTGCAGCGCCATGGATGGTTCGATGTCGTTTCCGCTCCTGAGCTCCCTGACGGCGTCGTCGCCATTGAGCACCGGCATTTCGATGTCCATGAGGATCAGGTCATAGCGTTTTTTTGCGGCCATGTCGAGTGCGATCCTGCCGTTTTCAGCCTGGTCGGCCCTGCAGTTAAGTTCGGCAAGGAGTTTTGATAGCATGATCCGGTTGGGTGCCTGGTCGTCGACGACCAGGATCTGCTTTCTGGCAACCAGTTCCTGCTTGAGCTGCTCGACGGTGTTCGAGTCGTAGGCTGGCAGCTCAATGACGAATTCGGTCCATTCCCCGAAGCTGGACCTGCAGACGATCGAACCTCCGAAGGATTCGGCAACCCGACGGCAGAACGAGAGCCCGAGGCCGTTGCCGCCGGACTTGCCGAAGGTGTAGAACTGGCCGAAGATCGCCTCCCGCTTGTCGCGGGGCACGCCCGGCCCGGTATCCCTGACGATGATATGGTTGCCCTGGGGCCCCGTGGATGTGGTGATGTCGATGCAGAATCCCGGTTTGCTGCGGTAGTAGAGTGCATTGCCAATCAGGTTGAACAGCGTGTGGGTGAGCAGGTCGCGATCGCCGAAGAAGTCGAAATCATGCGAAATGTCCAGATGAACCATCTTTCGGTCTTCAGGAGTTTCGAATCCGCAGTTGTCGATGGCGGCCGTTATGACCTGTCCTGCGGTATATCGCCCGAACTGCCGGCGGTCGATCTCGCTGCCTTTAAGGCTTGCCAGGATGGAATCGATGATCTTGTTGCTCCGCCGGATGGTTTCATCTCCTTGATCGATGATGTCTCGAATGCCGGCAAGGGCTGCGTCGGGAATCATGACGTTTCCGCAATTGGCGTCGATCCGTTCGGGAAGCATGGCCTTGATGGCATCGATGGCAAAGGTTATGGCGTTCAGAGGGGTCCTCATCTCATGTGCTATCGTACCGCTCAGGCTCTTCATGAGCGATACTTTCGATTCGTGGCGCAGATGCGTCCATCTGGTGCCGACCAGGCTGCCGGAGATCCCGAAGAGGAAAACAGGCAGGTAACTCCATTGCATATGGATGAAATGAACGTGGCCGTCGAGCATTCCCACGGCAAGATACGCCATCACGAAGGCCGCGGTCATCAGGGTGCCGATAAATATCCATTCGTAAACAAATGGAATGATCACCAGGATTCCACAGAGCGTCGACATTGTCCACACCGTTGACCACTCGTTTTTTATCGTCATGAAAAAGAAGAAAAACGGCGAGAAAAAGAGGACGTAAAACAGGTAATAGGTCGGATAGAATCTGGAGAATGAGCGCTTCAGCTTCGAGTGCAAAACCAGGGGGATAGCCAGGAGCGCCAGGCACATTCGCATCCAGATATTTTCATAGGGTTGGGGGATCAGGTAATCCCAGATGAAATAGCAAGCCATATGCCAGATTATGGAAAACATCCCCATGATTGGCAATAATGGCTCCGAATGCTCGAAGATCGCGCTCGCCCGCTGATTGAATTTATTGGTGGTCGTCCTGAAGTTGGTCATCCGGTCGGGTTGCCCTTTTATTTCTGCCGTAGGAGATTTTCATTCGACTGGAGAGTCCCTGGCTCGTTTTGCGCGCAAGGTGGTTCCAGTCGAAGTGTAGTGATGCGTTCTTATTAATAATTTATATGTATTTGCGGAAAAATTTATTTGAAACCTTAACTATTTTGGTGCGGAATTTTCAATCGGATCTTTTTTAACATGATCCGGAGATCGTCGTCCGGATTCAACAGCAGGTCTGGTCAGCTGGCTTACCCGGATGCACTGGAGTGGCCCATTGGGGCTCGGTATGTCTTTTTTTTGCTATTTTTTTTATAAAATATGTAGTAAATATGTGAATAAGTTTGTCGGTACCCCCCCTCTTATCCCTCAAACCATGGGTGCTTCCGTTCGATGTTTGACATTCCGGTAGCACCTGCCAGTTGCATTGCGTTACAAATTATTGATCTTGATCTGGTTTTGTCATACTTGTCGTCACTCGTGCTGAAATGACCGCCGCGCAAGCTGACGGTCAATTCGAGCCCTGAGTCTTCAGCGAACGTTACGGTATGGCGGCAGTTGAATCTCTTCTTCGGGAAAAAGTCGGCACCGATGATGATGTGACGTCAGGCGTTATCTCCGCCTATGGTTTCTGGCGATTTTCTGCCGAAGTCAATTTTTGGCATTTTCGTGGTTTATGAACTATTTCACAAGTTTCCGCAGTCGACAGGGTGATGACCTTTCGTATAAGGCTGTCATAGCTGCCTGGCATGAATCAAACGTCAGTCTTCCCTGTTCGGAGTCTGTGCCTGATTTCATGAAGACCGTTAAAATTAATGTCCTTGCGACCGTCCGCCTCCTGACGCTCGCCCAACCGGCATGGGATTGTTTCCTCAAGCCAGAAAAAGCAGTAAAAGCAGGAGTGCCATGAACCAGCAGTATCAGTTGTCGGCCCCGGAAATCCGGGTGATCATTGTCGATGGGGACAGTGATTTTCGTGAAGCTACGGTTGAGTCCATGAAGCTTCAGGGGTATACTATAACCGGTTTCGGATCGGCTGGTGATTTTTATCAGCAGTTGTTTTCCGGACGATGCGACCTGGCAATCATCGATATCGGCCTGGAAGGCCAGAGCGGGCTCGTGCTGGCCGAATATGTCCGGAAAAATACTGATGCCCGCATTATCATGCTCAGTTCACGTCCGGATGTCGAGGTCCGTCTCGCAGGGTATGCTTCTGGAGCGGATGTTTGCCTTGTAAAGCCTGTTGATGGTCGGGAGCTTTTGGCCCTGATCACCAATATGTTCGATCGGCTGGATGCGGCAAAACATCACGTCGAGCCTCCACCAACCATCGGCGAAACAACTCCAGGTGAACTCTCCATGACCTGGAAGCTGTTTCGGAACGACTGGTCCCTGCAGACACCGAATGGCGAGTCCATTGCCCTTACTGCCAAAGAGTACGATTTCATGCTTTCGCTTGTGCTGCAAAGCTCAGCCATCGTGACACGCCAGTACATCCTTAAAATTCTTGGATACCAGCCGAACGAGCAGGGCAATCGGGCGCTTGAGTCGCTGATTTACCGGCTTCGCAGGAAAACCGAGTCTTTGGGGTACGGGTTTCCGATAAAGACCTATCGAGGGATCGGGTATTGTCTTGCCTCACCGATTCTTCTCGCCTAAAGCATTTTTCGTCCTGTCCGGGCCTGCTGGATATGTGAACCGATTTCGGTAGGCAGGCCGCTTTACCGGACGAAGATATTGCCGGCTGCGGGTCACCTGTGCCGGCGTTCAGTTTCACTCCAGCCCGGCCCTCTTTTTCGCTTCCGGATCGTTTTGCCATCCACCACCGAGGGCGACATGGAGTGCGGCCGCATCCTGCAGCTGCCGAGCCTGTGCCTGCAGCAGTCCGATACGAGCCTGCCGGTGCTGGATGTCAGCCAGGATTACCTGCACATAGCTGACCAGGCCCGCCCGGTAATTTGCCAGGACAAGGTCAAGCGCGAGCCGGGTGTCTTTCACGGCCCTCTTTTCTGTCTGCAACAGCTCCTCGTCATGTTCAAGTGCACGGATGATATCGGCGACCTGGGCGAAGGCGGCAAGCACCGTCTGCCGGTAAAGGGCCCTGGCCTGATCCCGGGCGTCGATCGCGGCCCTTCGCCTTGCGTTAAGCGTGCCGCCATTGAACAGGGGTTCCGCTACGTTGGCGCCGACTCCCCAGACGCTGTTCTTTCCGTCGAGCAGCTCCTTCAGGATGGTGCTGGAACGTCCATAGCTTCCGGTAAGGGTGAAGCTGGGGAACATGGCGGCCGTGGCCACGCCGATCGCAGCATTGGCCGCATGAAGCTGCGCTTCGGCGGCAAGTATGTCGGGACGTTGGCGAACCAGCCCGGAGGGCAGGGAGAGCGGCATTCGCTCCGGAAGGGATATGCCGGACATCCTGATCTCCGGCGTCTGCCACTCGGCCGGCGTTTTCCCGACGAGGGTGGCGAGAAGGTGTTCAGCCTGGCTCAGCTGCTGCCTTACTGGTGGCAGGGTCGCTTCGAGGGATTCCAGCTGGCCCTGCATGGCGAGGACGGGGCCGTAGTTCGTGAGACCCGACTGGTACTGTTTTTCGGCAATGGAGAGCTGCTCCTTTTCGATGGCGATCAGCTGCCCGATCTCGTCGACCTCCTCCTGGTAGGCGGCTATGGCGATACAGGTATTGACGATGTTTCCGGAGAGCATCATGTAGGTCCCGAGGGTAACCGCGCGCTGCTGGTCGACCTGGGCTCCGAGCCCTTCGACGGTGCGCCGCTGGCCGCCGAAAATATCGAGCGTGTAGCTGACCGATGCCGAAAGGGTCGACAGGTTGAAGATGCTTCCGGTCCGGGGGCTGCCGGTCGAGGCCGACGAGATGTTCCCCCTGGACTGGCCGAAGGTCGCGCTGAGCTGCGGGTAGAAGATGCCTGCACCTGCGCCCAGGATCTCACGACTCTGCCGGAGGCTGGCCTGTGCGGCCTGCAGTCCCGGATTGTCCGCAAGTCCTATGGTCACGACCGAATCGATCTGTTTCGAACTGAACGACCGCCACCAGTTCGCCGAGGGCCCGACTCCCACGTCGAACCGGGGTGTGGCCCCGTCGGAGTACGTGCCCGGCCGCGGAGGCCCCTGGCGTTCGTAGGTGCTGACCGCCGGTGCTTCCGGCCGCACAAAGTCAGGCCCGACAGCGCATCCCGTCAGCAGGATGAGCCAGAGGCCGAGTGATGCCAGGTGGCCTGGTGCCGGAAACAGCGCCCTATGGCTTGTGGTTCGCAGGTTGTTCACCGATATAGATGTCGACAAGTTGACCGGGATACAGGGTAATGCCTTTCGGCTTCTCGAAGCTGAAAATGACCGGCAGCACCCTCACGTCAACCCGCTCGGTCCTCTGGCTGGACAGCTCGATTTTCGGGGAGACGTTCGGCTGGAACCTGACGAATTTCAGCGGGATGTTGACGGTTGAACCTCGAATGGACATGCGGGCAGACATCTGCGAGGGATCCGGGATCCGCTGGATCAGGATCTCGTCGACGTAGCCGCGGACCGCAAGGTCGCCGTTCAGGTTGCCCATGACCAGGACGGGCGAGAAGCCGCCGGTGTAGGTATTGTAGCCACCCTGGTTCGAAATGTAACTGCCGGCGGAGGTGTTGATCGAAAGGATCGAGCCATCGGACACCGCCCTTATGACATATCGGGAAAGGAGGGCTTCCGAGGCCTGATACTGCTTCCGCGAGAGTTCGAGGCTGGCTTTTGCCGTCCTGACGGCATTTGCCGAGGTGTCGAAGGCCTCCCTGCTCACCGATCTCGGATCGATGTCCCAGGAGGCTTTCAGCTTGGCGAATTGCGCCTGCACGCTGGCAAGGTTGGCGGTTGCCACTTCGACCTGCGCCCTGGCGGATTCGGTCGTTGAACGCTGCACCGTATCGTCGAGGGCGAGCAGGGGAGTGCCGGCTTTGACCTTCTGTCCTTCGGCCACGAGGATCTTCTGCACCGTACCCGATACTTCCGGGTAGATGTTGATGTTGGCCCCGCTCGTCTGGGCGCTCTCGATGATGCCGTTGGCATAGATGCCTTTCGGGTAAGGGTTTGATGCAGGCTTGAAGGCCGGAGGCTGCGGTTTGGGCTGAATCCTCATGAAAAACGCGCTTCCGATACCGAGCAGGAAGCCAAGAATCGCCAGTCCGATAAGGATTTTATTTCTCATTGAGGTGATTGTTTTCAACGCCGATGATTTTGCCGTCCTCCATTTTCATGATCGTGTCAGCAAATTCGTAAATCCTGCTGTCATGCGTCACGATGATGATGCATCGCTTTTCGTTGAGGATGTTGTTCTTGACGAACTCGACGATTTTCCTGCCGGTATCTCCGTCGAGCGAGGCCGTGGGTTCGTCGAATATCAGGATATCCGGCTGGCCGACGATGGCCCGCGCGATAGCCACCCGCTGCTGCTCGCCCCCGCTCAGCTTTACCGGCTGCAACTCTGCGCGATCCTTAAGGCCAACGATCTCCAGGTACTCCATCGCGAGCTTGATGGCGGCGTTCCACTCCATTTTTTTCAGGATCAGCGGGATGGCCACGTTCTCGACGGTGGTCAGCCTGGGGAAGAGGTGGTAGTCCTGAAAGACGAAGCCGATCTTGTTCAGCCGGAGATCGGCGAGCTCATCGTCGCTCATGGACCACAGGTCGCGGCCTTCGACCGAGACGCTGCCGCCGTTCGGCTTCAGGATGCCCGAGATCATGCTGAGCAGGGTCGTCTTGCCGCTTCCAGACGGCCCCACGATGTAGAGCATCTCTCCATAGCGGGCCTCGAAATTGGCGTCACGCACGGCCATCGTCCGGGCTTCGCCCTCTCCGAACCACTTGGCCAGGTTTCTGGCCCTGATCAGGCAATCGTCCATGTCACCCCCTGAATATGTCGAACGGCTGGATCTGAAGCACCTTGCGAACGCCGATATAGCTCGATACGCCGGCAATAACGGTCACCATCACCAGTGCGAAACCCATGATCGGGAAGGTGATCTGGGCTGCGTAGTCGGGCATGCGCAACCTGGCCAGGATGATGAAGCTCGACGCGGCGCCCACGCCAAGCCCGTAGCCGACAAACGCCGTGAAAAAAGCCTGGAACAGTATCATGGAGATCAGCTCGCGTCCTTTGGCGCCGATGGCTTTCATGGCGCCGAACTTCTCGAGGTTTTCGAGGATGAAGGTATAGAAGGTCTGGCCGGAGATGGAGAGGCCGACGATGAAGCTGATGGTCGTCATCAGGAGGATGTTCATTCCGATGCCGGTCCTGTAGGTATAGAAGTTGGCGATCTTGGTGACGAACTGGTCGCGGGTCAGTGCCTCGTAGCCGAATTTGGCGATCTCCCGCTGGATGCGGGGAATGTCTGCATCGCTTTTCGGCTCAAGCAGCACGTAAGATGTCGTGAACCGTGACGAAGGTATGTAGGTTATGGCCCGGTTGAAGGTGGTGTAGAGGGTCGGGACGCCGAAAAGCCCGGAAGAGGCGACTTTTGCGATTCCGACGACGACTCCACGATTATCGTTGATTTCGAACTCGGTCCCTACCTTCGGGTTTTCGAGTTTGGCGAATTCCGCATCTTTGACCACCAGGAACGCGTTTTCTGCGAATATATCCTCGATCCTGCCTTCGAGCATCTCCGGCCGGCCAAAGAGCGTGGCGTCGTCAAGCCCGATGACGGTGACGCCCTGGTAGGTGCCGTCCTTCAGCTTGACCTGCGCGCCGCCATAGTATAGCGGCACGGCATATTTCACCCCGTCGATGCTCCTTGCCGTCGACAGGACGTAGTCGGGCATGGGTATGCTGCTGGTGGTGTTGTTCACGGCAGGGTCCATCACCCAGACCCTGGCGCCGATATTATAGACCGGAGCGCAGGACCTGGCGATGATACCGGAAAACATGGACATCATCATGACCATGAGGAAGACGGCAAAGGTGATGCCTACGAGCAGGGCCGTAAACTTGCTCTTGTCGTTCACCAGGAGTTTCAGGGCTATTTTGTAGATGCCTGACACCGGTTTCGCCCTCCATTGCGGTTCGTCGTTATTCGAATTCGATCAGGGGCTGGCCGCTCTTGACTGCCTCACCGACGGCTGCAAGGATCTTTTTGACCTTGCCCGCAGTGTGGGCTGTGATGTTCGTCTCCATCTTCATGGCTTCGAGCACGACCAGCAGGTCGTTCACCTGAAGCTGCTGGCCCGGCTGGACATTGATGCGCTGCACGATTCCCGCTATGGGGCTCCGGCAGACCTTGTCGTCCGGCAGACCGTCCTGGACCGGTGCCGGCGCCTGAGGCCGCGGTGGCGCGACGACTGCCTGTCCGGACTGGATCGTGGACGTCGTGGCAGGGGAGACTTCCGGCATCCGGATCTCCTCTCCCTCCAGTACCTCCACGTCTACTACATATTTCTTTCCATCTATGGTCAAAGTCAACTGCACGGCAAGGCTCCTTATTTATTGGTGCTGAATGTGTGGGAGGTCTGGATCGAGACTCGTCCCACCTGCGACCAGGAGCTCGGCCCCAGGTCGCTGATGAATCGTGCCCGGCGGATTCTTACGTTCTTGCCGAGATAGGCGGCGATTGCTGCCGATAAGATCATCAGAAGTTCGGGGGTAATGTCCGTATCGCTCATGATAGCTTTCGTTGGGAAATGGTTAAAGTGGGATCAGTCCGTGTTTCTTCTGCGGCCTGAACTCCCGTTTGGAATGGAGGACGTCGAGGGCCATCGCCAGATAGCGGCGCGTCTCCGACGGTTCGATGATGTCGTCCACCTGCAGGCGTGCGGCTGCCGCATACGGGGTGGCGAAGGTGTTCCGGTACTCTTCGACCAGCTCCTTGCGGCGGGTCACGGGATCGCTCGCTTTCCGCATTTCGTCCCTGAAGATGATGTCCACGGCCCCGTCAGCGCCCATGACCGCGATTTCGGCGGACGGCCAGCAGATGACCCGGTCAGCATCGAGGTCCTTGCTGCACATGGCCAGGTAGGCGCCTCCGTAGGCTTTTCGCAGGATCACCGTGATTTTCGGTACGGTTGCCGCGGAATAGGCGAAGAGCATCTTGGCTCCATGCCGGATGATGCCGCCGTACTCCTGCTGCACGCCGGGCAGGAAGCCGGGTACGTCGACCAGGGTGACGATGGGGATGTTGAAGGCGTTGCAGAACCGGATGAAGCGCGCTGCCTTGTCCGAGGCGTCGATGTCGAGCACGCCGGCCATGACGCAGGGCTGGTTGGCCACGATGCCAACGGAACGTCCCTGTATCCTTGAGAAGCCGATGACGATGTTGGGGGCGAACGATGCCTGCACCTCCATGAAATCACCGTGGTCCATGAGGTGTCCGATGACTTCGCGGATGTCGTAGCTCTGTTTGGGGTCTACCGGAACGACCGTGTTCAGGCGCTTGTCCGGGAGGATCACCTCTTCGGATTCAAACCTGGGTGCGTCCTCCAAGTTATTCGAAGGCAGGAACGAGAGCAGGCGTTTGCAGATGGAGACCGCGTCCAGGTCGTCCTCGGCGATGAAATGGACCACACCCGAGTTGTTCATCTGGGCTGCAGGACCACCAAGATCCTCGGCCGTTACATTCTCGCCGGTCACGGCCTTGATCACCGATGGGCCGGTGATGAACATTCGCGCGGATTTCGTCTGAATGATGAAGTCGGTCAGCGCCGGGCTGTAGGCCGCACCGCCGGCACAGGGGCCGCAGATGAGCGAGATCTGGGGCACGACGCCGGAGAGCATCACGTTGTTGTAGAAGATCTTACCGTAGCCGGAGAGGCTGTCGATCCCCTCCTGGATGCGGGCGCCGCCCGAGTCGTTGATGAACACGAAGGGCGAGCCGGTTTTCAGCGACGCCTGCATCATGCTTACGATTTTCGTGCTGTGCATCTCGCCGGCAGATCCACCGCCGACCGTGAAGTCCTGGCTTGCCAGGTGCACCAGTCGGCCGTCGATGCTGCCCGCGCCGGTGACGACGCCGTCGGCCGGCATTTGCTTGTCCGCCATGCCGAAGTTGGTTCCCCGATGTTCGACGAAGAGCCCAGACTCCTGGAAGCTGTCCTGGTCAACCAGGGCCTGGATGCGCTCACGGGCGCTCAGGCTTCCGGCTGCGTGCTGACGGTCGATCCGCTCCTGTCCACCTCCGAGCTGAAGTACATCTTTCCTGTCGTTAAGTTCCTGTATGTGTTCCTCTATGGTTCTGGTCATTTTTTCCGGGGATCAGGTTTCGATTACTGGTACGGTGCGACCGTAACTTTGTGCTGGCGACCGCTCAGGGTCACCGAATAAGTGATGGGACCGGTGATGGCGCCCTGGTGGCCCTCCGCCGGCTTTGTTTCCGATACGCCGGTTGTCGGGTCCATGCCCAGGTTGCGCGGTCCTTCGTGACGTTCGGCAAAAAACCTCGGGGCCACCTGAGGAAACATGGCGTAGGTGAGCACATCCTCGTCCGTGCCGTTGCAGCCGGTCAGGGCGAGGGCCTCTGCCCGGAGCTTGTCCCACTCGGGTTTCAGCAGGTCTGCCGGACGGCAGGTGATCGGCTCCTTCTTCGCATGGGCGCGGGCCATATCCACTACCTCCATGTTCTTGTCGCCGGGGCCTTCGCCGTAATAGCCGAGCATGAGGTCGGCGAATTCGCCGGTCAGCACCTTGTACCTGCCCATGAGCACGTTCAGCACCGCCTGGGTGCCGACGATCTGGCTGCTGGGCGTGACGAGCGGCACATATCCCGTATCCCTGCGGACGCGGGGAATCTCTTCGAGCACCTCTTTCATCCGGTCTCCTGCGCCCTGCTGCCGGAGCTGGCTCTCCATGTTCGAGAGCATTCCGCCGGGAATCTGGCTCTTGAAGATCTCTGTCTCGACACCGGTAACCTGCGACTGGAACTCCCTGTACCGGCCGAGTACGTTGATGAAATGTGCCTTGACCTTCAGCACCTTCTCCATATTCACTTTGGTGGTGAAGCCGGTCCCCTCGAGCATCTCGATGAAGCTCTCCGTCGGATTGTGTCCGGGGCCGAGGCTCATGGTGCTGATGGCCGTGTCGACGCAGTCTATTCCGGCTTCGACGGCCTTCATCAGGCTGACCAGCGTGACTCCGGTGGTGGCATGCACATGGAGATGCACCCTGAGCTCGGGGCCGCACGCCTCCTTGATGCCTTTCACCAGGTCGAACGCTGCCTGCGGCTTGATCAGGGCAGCCATGTCCTTGATGCAGATGGAATCGACGCCCATCCCCTGGAGCCGTCGGGCCTGCTCGACGAAGAGTGCCGTGGTGTGGATCGGGCTGACGGTGTAGGAGATGGTTCCCTGGGCGTGTCCGCCGGCCTGTTTGACCGCCCGCACCGAAGTCTCGATGTTGCGCAGGTCGTTGAGTGCGTCGAAGATGCGGAACACGTTGATGCCGTTTTCAGCCGATTTCTGGCAGAATCGTTCCACCACCTCGTCCTGGTAGTGCCGGTACCCAAGCAGGTTCTGGCCTCGCAGCAGCATCTGCAGCGGGGTATTGGGCATGAGCTTTTTGAAGGTGCGAAGACGCTCCCAAGGATCTTCGTTCAGGTATCGGATGCAGGCGTCGTAGGTGGCTCCTCCCCAGCATTCGATTGACCAGTAGCCTGCTTCGTCGAGATCCCTGCAGGCATCGGTCATGTCCTCGATGCCAAGCCTGGTGGCGATAAGACTCTGGTGGGCGTCCCGCAGGGCGAGCTCGGTTATGTCTATTATGCGGTCGATGATGACTCCGTTTTCTTGATGTTCGATGCAAATATCATCCGGCATTGCAAACGGCAGACGCAGGACGTTTTTGTCAGGTTCATGGTACAGAAAATTCCGATAACCTCAACCCGCCGGCCGGTATCCCCGGTTCCCCGGTGAGCCGGTTTTTTGAACCGGCACTCCTTTATGTGTATAACATATTTAATGAAAATAACATACTTCGTGAGACGCAATGCAGGTGATTTCTTTGAAAATTCTTTTTCTATAATGCCCCATGATCTCCCGGGAAGGGTTCATGATCGGAAAAAAATCAATCAGAGCCGAGTCCGCAGGGTCCTCAGGGCAGGAGGGATGGAATTGCCCGGCATGTGAATTTTCAGGTTAAGGAAAGTGTATGTTATTTACCCTTATGCGGTGATATTTCGTCGTAAAAAAGAGGTCAACCACTCATGAATCTGTTGCTTACGTCCGAACGATCGTTTCTCAAGCTGCTGATATTCCGTATTTCAGTGGTTCTGGCCTATCAGGTGATCTCGGTCGTGGTTGGCTGGCACATCTACCAGTTGACTCACGACGCGCTGGCCCTTGGCCTGATCGGGCTGGCCGAGGTAATACCATATTTCACTTTCGCCCTTTTCGCCGGGCATGCCATAGACCACTATTCACGGAGAATGTTTGGCGTAGCGGCATGCCTGCTCCTTATGCTCAACGCCCTGATGCTCTCCGCCGTGTCCGCAGGGATGATCACCGGGAGCCCGACCGTATGGATTTACGTCGTCATTGCCGTCGGCGGTGTCGCCCGTGCCTTCATCAGCCCATCGTACAGCGCCATGTTCGCCCTGATCCTGCCGCGCGACCAGTATGCACGTGCATCGGGCATAGGCAGCTCGGTATTCCAGCTGGGGTTGATCGTAGGGCCTGCTTTGGGCGGTATCATGGTCGGGTGGCTTGGTAAGACCTCCAGTTACGCCGTTGCGGCGGGATTCAGTCTTTGCGCCGCTGTCGCGCTGTTCTCGATCAGGGTCGATGCTCCGCCGGCTGCCGAAAGCAAACCGATCCTGCGGAGCATCGCTGAAGGGTTGCGATTCGTGTTCGGGAACCAGGTCGTACTCGGGGCCCAGTCGCTGGACATGTTCGCCGTCCTGTTCGGCGGCGCGGTTTCGATGCTTCCCGCATTCATTCATAACGTATACCATTGCGGCCCGGAGGTGCTTGGTGTGCTGCGTGCGGCGCCGGCCATCGGCGGTATGGTGACCGGGTTGTTCCTTGCCCGTCATCCTATCAGGTTCAATAACGGGCGCTGGCTGCTCTGCGCCGTTGCTGGTTTCGGCATCTGCATCATCCTGTTCGCCCTCTCTTCTGATTTCCGAGTTGCCATCGTGCTGCTGCTGTGCTCAGGGATATGCGACGGCGTGTCAGTGGTCACGCGGACGACCATCTTGCAGCTGGCGACTCCGGATGCAATTCGTGGGCGGGTGTCCGCCATCAACGGCATTTTCATCGGATCGTCGAACGAACTGGGTGCATTCGAGTCCGGAGTGGCGGCGCGCCTCATGGGGCTGGTGCCGTCAGTCGTATTCGGGGGTGCGATGACGATCGCCGTGGTCGCCGCGACGGCGGGGCTCGCCCCCAGGCTCAGGCGACTGGATCTCCAGCATCTGGAATGACTGCGCTGCTCATGCTTCCGCATCTGAATGGTGACCATGCCCGGAAGCGGGCCAATGCTGTTTGCGGCTGCGAGGGATGCCTTCGTGTCCATTTTGCCGATACCCGCACAAGAACCTCTGCACCCTGCATTTACGTGATGATGGTGAACTCCCCAAGTTCGAGGTCCGGCTCTTTGTGCGTTTTATGGACAGAGAATACGGTTGATCTGGCAGAACCATTTTTTACATGCCTGAACAGTTCATCCAGCGCTTTGCCGGGACCCTGTGCGTTGATCTCAACCGTGCCGTCAGACAGGTTTCTAACCCATCCGCTCAAGTTCAGCTCTTTTGCCGTTCGTTCGATAAACTTTCTGAATCCTACCCCCTGCACAACTCCGAAAACAATCAGTTGTGCCCTTTTCAGCGATTCCATCTCCTGGTCGTTTTTCGTTATGGTTGTCAGGATGTGATGGCACTTCCTGGATTCGGCGGTATTGCGTCGGTACGCATGTTCTTCAGGGCGCGGTAATCTGGTCGAAATAACCTCCATCGCTGAAATGGATTTTTTGAGCGCTGCGCCAGTTTCCAAACACCTCTCTAAGGGTGAACAGCTTGATTCCGGGGAAGTTCGCAGCATATTTTTTAAGCGCGGCCTGGCTTCGGGGCCGATATGAGTTCTTCGCGATGATCTCCTGTCCCTCAGGAGTATAAAGGAAGTTCAGGTAGGCTTCTGCAACCTTGCGGGTACCATGTTTTTCAACCACTTTGTCGACTACGGCAATCGGCGGTTCCGCAAGGATGCTGACCGGCGGCAGAACGATTTCGTACTTGTCCGATCCCATCTCGTCAAGAATCAGGTGAGCTTCGTTTTCCCATGCCAGAAGCACATCACCAATCCCGCGCAGCGTAAACGTAAGTGTCGAGCCCCTGGCTCCGGTATCGAGGACAGGAACATTCTTGTATAGTGCCTTGACAAAGTTTTTTGCCTGCTCTTTCGATCCGCTCTGTTTCTCCTTGTAACCCCATGCCGCGAGGTAGACCCATCGGGCGCCACCTCCTGTTTTCGGGTTCGGTGTGATAACCGAGACTCCGGGCCGGACGACATCATCCCAGGTTTTTATGTGTTTCGGATTGCCTTTCCGAACCACAAATACAATTGTGGATGTATAGGGTGTGCTGTTATATGGAAGCCGCTGCTGCCAGCCGGGGGTCAACAGTTTGTTGTCAGCGATAGCATCGATGTCATTGGCGAGCGCAAGTGTCACAACATCGGCCTCGAGTCCGTCGATGACGGATCGAGCCTGCTTGCCCGATCCTCCGTGCGACTGGCTGATGGTAACCGTCTGGCCGGTCTTTTTTTTCCAGTACTTCGCAAAGGCCGCATTTTCGCTTTGATACAACTCTCTGGTAGGATCATAGGATACGTTCAGGAGCGATACATCCCCTGCGGCCTGGGCAATACCGGGCGGCAGTATGGAAGCAAGAATGATCGTTGCAATAAACGGGGCCTTCTCTATCCATTTACGATACATGACATACTCCTTATTATTGAGCGAAAACGCTCTTTTTAATTTATAGAGAGCCTTATAAACCTCAATTATTTAATGAGTTCCAATTATGTACCGTAAAAATACCGCATGTATGGTAAGCGGCGGGGAGGCGGGGAGGTGAGGAGGCCCGGGCCATTACGGAGGGATTGATTTTACTGGAAATTGAACATCCGGGATGGCGTGAAATCAGGCGATAAGCCGGATGTATGGCCAAAAAACGGTATGCAATATGACTGAATGACGGTATTTGCAAAGCGTTTTTTAATGGGGATCTTTTAACAGGCCAGAAAGCTGTTCCGGGATTCTGTGGCTTGCTCTCCACAGTTTGTGGTATTTCAGAGGTGCCCGGGAGTTCTGTCGGTTTTCTTTGCATGCAGGGTTTTAAAAAAGACATACAGGATGGGAGGGGGGTATGGCTAAAAGCAAGGTCAAATGGTTTGACGGGAAAAAAGGGTACGGGTTTATCGTGAACCCGCAAGGGGGAGGCGATATCTTTGTCCATTATTCCGTGATTGTTTCTGACAACAGATTCAGGTTCCTGGAGTCGGGGCAGGACGTTGAATTTGAGTTTGAAACTTCGGAAAAGGGGTTTCAGGCAAGGGTTGTCCGGCCGGTGGCGGTCATCGCGTCGTTGTCGAGCATCGTGCAGGAGCGGGGAGTCATGCCACCACCATTCCGGATGAACGGCGCTTCTGCGTAAATTTACCAGACTTTTTTCCGAATGTGCTACCATTTCCGGCCGCCTGCTCCTATATTGCCATTAAATGGGACATAATTTATCTGATTTAAACTGAAAGAGCATCACAACCCTAACGCAAAAACAAATTCCCATGAAACTGATCATCAGAACTCTCGCCGTCGGTTTCGCCCTTCTGCTTCCGCAGATGGCATCAGCGTCAACCTGGCTCATCGACCCGGATCACTCAAACATAGGGTTCTCGGTCAAACACCTCATGATATCGAACGTCAAGGGCAACTTTATCAAGTTCGACGGCACCGTTGACCTCAACGATCGGGATATCACCAAGTCGACGGTTGCGGTGAACATCGATCCAAGCTCCATCAATACGAACATCCAGAAGCGTGATGATCATCTGAGGAGTGCTGATTTTTTCGATGTGGCGAAATATCCGGAGATGAAGTTCTCCTCGAGGAGATGGGTGCATGGCGCCAGGGGCGGCCTGAAAGTTACCGGTGACCTGACGATCCATGGTGTGACCAGGGAGGTCGTGCTGGATGTCAAGCCGTTCTCGAAGGAGAGCAAGGATCCCTGGGGCAACATAAGGCGCTCGACTTCGGCAACCGCGAAAATCAATCGCAAGGATTTCGGCCTTGTCTGGAACAAGTCGCTGGAAACCGGCGGTGTGCTGGTCGGCGATCAGGTCGACATCTCCCTGGAGGTTGAGATGATCAAGTCCGCATCAAGATAATGGAGGCGTTTGCCGTCAGGTCCCAGTTCAGGCGAACCTCAAAGAACGTCGATATGAAGGAGTATCGCATTGCCGATGGATCCTTCGCTAAGCCCTGGATGACAGGGGGAAGGCTAAGGATGACCGGTATGTCGCATGGATACGACAACGCAATAACGCTGAATGCCAACGGAGAAAAATCATGATTACCATCAGGAGATCGACCGAAAGGGGCCATGCCGATCATGGCTGGCTTGACACCAGGCACACCTTTTCATTTGCCGATTATTACGATCCCGAACACATGGGCTTCAGGGCGCTCCGTGTCATCAACGAGGACCGTGTCAAACCCTCAATGGGATTCGGCACTCATCCTCACCGTGACATGGAAATCATCTCCTACGTCATCGAGGGCGCTCTGGAGCACAGGGACAGCATGGGAAACGGGACTGTCATCCGCCCCGGCGAAGTTCAGCGCATGAGTGCCGGTACGGGAATCACCCACAGTGAGTTCAACCATTCGGCTGACGAACCGGTCCACTTCCTCCAGATCTGGCTCCTGCCGAATGCAAAAGGGATTACGCCAAGCTATGAACAGACCTATTTTCCGGACGAGGAGAAGCGCGGGCGGCTTCGGTTGGTCGCTTCACCGGATGGGCGCAACGGTTCAGTGACGATCCACCAGGATGCCTTTCTTTACGACGCCCGGCTTGACTCAGGTGAAGAGGTAGCCCACCCTCTGACGCAAGGTCGCCATGCATGGGTGCAGGTGGTAAAGGGAAGCGTCGACCTTAACGGTCATACCCTCCATGAAAGCGACGGCGCAGCTGTCAGCGCAGAAGATGAGGTGCGGATTTCAGCAAAAACCGGGACGGAGGTGCTGGTTTTCGACCTCGGCTGACGAGTTGCTTTGGGGTCTGTTTACCATGCATCTGATGAGGCCTCCACACCTTCCTTCATTTTTTCCCGGGGGTCCCCTTCTCCAGCCTCGCCGAGTTCCTTCAGCCTGGTTTTTGCCGCCTTATCACCCGCTCAAGTTCTTCAATGTGTCTGGTTTATTTGAGGCGAGTGTCTGCTGTGAATTTTTTGGATTTTGCCTTGAACTCGGCCAACCTCGCATGCGCGATCTCCAGTTCGGCTTCCGCCTTTTTTTAGGCGTGTTTCATGCCCACGGTACACTATTGCAGCTTGATGGACTATGATTTCTGAAATGCCTGAAATCAGATTCTTCGATCCTGACCGACTCGCACCAGAATCATCACGCAAGCAAAGAGAAGCAGTACGGGGACGATCCCGCCCATGGTGCTTGATGTTAATAATCCGAGGATCCAGAGTATGATCAACATGATTGCAATGGCTTCAAGCATTTTACCCCCTTCTCTGTTTTAATGGGCGAAATGACATTCCGATATCAGGCTTAACCCTTCTGATTCTACTGGTCAGTACCGCTTGAAAAACAATGGAGGAAACAGGTGACAATATCGCCATGAGGCCATGGCTCATAAGCGTGACAGATTGCATCTGCATGATTCATGAACGAATAATGCCGCAAGAAACTGCCGGACCGTCTGCTGAAAAAAAGGTATCAAATGACAGATACATCTTAAGCGGGACTGCTGGGGCTACAGTCTCCAAAGAGCTATGGGGTGAGGGGATTATGCTGAGACATCATGTGTCTCATTTTCAGTGTACGAAAACAGGCTGAAAAGTCATAATAAATTAATGGCTCTGCGTAAGTTTTAGTGGTAAGGCATCAAGATAAACGTCACCTGCCCTACACTGTCATCCTGAGCGAAATGAAGGATCCATCTTCGAGCGACTCACGCGATGGGCAATGGAGCCGGGGAGAAACGGATTCTTCAGCCGACTGAGTCAGCTTCAGAATGACAATCGAGGGCAGGACCATGATACTCTGGGGTCATGGATCTCAGCGCCATTATCTTGCATGCGGCACACGTCGTAGCAACTGGTTCGGAATGCCTTCAGAGTGCAGGATGAGGTCCCAGGCCAGGGCGAGCATGAAACAGGCGCCCGATCAGCCTTTTCACCCTCAGTCGCATATGTGAAGGAACTATCATGGGCGGTCTGAGTGTTTAAAATTACAGTGATTACGTATAGAGAGCGCTTCAGTGAATACCCACCTGCCCCATGTCTCTATTTGATGCTGTGCCCTCTGCAGCCATGTATCGAATGAACGACCATTCGATTTCATAATTACCCTGATTGTAGTTCAGTAGTTGTTTACTGCATTACCCGTTACTGGTTAATGCAGATCTGACAGGTATCCTTTTCAGCGGCGAGCTCAAGAGGGTGTTTACGTCTGCATTACATCGATAATTTGTTTGGCTGTCGCTGATCAGTCGAATTCTGGTTGTTTTATCCATTAAAACAAAGGACCGTGTAACATGCTCGAAACTATCGCAATCATATTGCTGATCCTCTGGCTCCTCGGATTGGTAACCTCGTACACCATGGGAGGGCTCATCCACGTACTTCTTGTTATTGCGGTCGTCGTGATCCTGATACGCGTCATTCAGGGGCGACGCATTTTGTGATGGCTCCGTGCCACCTTCAACATAAAAGATATTGGCACGTGAGGGATCGTTACTCCGATTAAAGGTCGAGGGAATTGGCTGAAAGTTTTCCGGCTCCATTTGAATAGATGCTTATGTTCTTATGGGAAAAAAGGTTAATGGGAAAATCAAGATGAAAATGCAGACTTGGTTGCGTGTGGTGATTGCGGTGATTTTGCTTGGAATTCCATCTGTCGATGCTCCGGCGGCGGTCAACGTTTACAGCACAGTTGGACGGGCGTCGTTTGCAATCAATTCGGAGCCGAGTTTTGTTTACCTCCGGACTCAGGGGTTCTCGATTTCAGTCGGAAGTCCATACGACATCGTCTACTACGGGAACCGGTACTACCTGAACCATAACGGCCGGTGGTACCGGTCTTACAGTTATCGGGGACCGTGGATTCTCATTGGGAACAATGGACTTCCTTCAAGGATAAGAAGACATCGCATGGAGGATATACGGAGGTACCGTGACATCGAGTATCGCAAGTCTGACAGCCGGAATAACCGATATCAGCGCAATGACGATATCCGCAGGAGCGTGAACGAAAAGAAGTATAAGCCGTCCGGGAGCAGAAAGGCCCTGGAGCAGCCGAACAGGGCTACTGAAGGCAGGAACGATCAACAGGCGCCTGGCAGGATGCCCGGTCGGAATGTTCTGGAGCAGCCGATCAGAGCTCCGGGAGGCATGAAAGCTCAGGAGCGGCCGAAGAACGGGCCTCCTGAGCGCACCAAACCCCATGAGCAGCAGAAAAAGGGTGATAAGAGTGGCGGAAACAAGGACAGGGAGAGTAAACGACAAAAGTAAGCTCGGGACAAAGAATCTTGTTGTTCAAACCGGTTAAGCATGTCAATGGAGGCACCATGATCAAAGACAAAGAAAATAACACACAGCTTGACCTGATTGATGAGATTTACAGTCTTGGATATTGGATGACCGGTTCAAAAAAAGATGCAAGTGATCTATTAAGAAGAACTTATCTGAATGCGGACAAAAACAGCTCGGAAGCGGAGCTGATCAGGAGATTCAGAATCTGTTATTTCGATAGTATTGGACAGGTGCCTGTTTCGGGATTCATTGAAACTCTAGATCAATCAAAGGAGAGTCTGACAAAATCCCTGTGGAAATGGTTTGAAGATATAAAGCTCACGGTTTTGCTGTCAGAGATTCCCGGATTGAAACATCGTGAAATTGGTGAAATAACCGGAAATACCCTTGAAACGATAAGGTTATGGTTATCCTGGGGCCGTAAACAGTTGAAAAACGGCAAGCTATTGAATTATTCCCCCATGTCGAAGGCGACAATACAAGCCCTTAAAACAACTGCATTGCCAAAGACGGTTCTTAAGCTCATCTGAAAATAAGGCGCTGATTATACTTGTGTCAGGATGTACATGTCCTGCGATCTGAAATCTGAATCTGTAAACAAAGGAGTTTTGTGATGAACATGAAAGAAGCCTACAAACAGAAAGCTGAAGCCGAACTGGAGCTCGCTCACGCGAGAGTGGTTGAGTTCAATGCCAAAGCGAAAAATTTTACAGCGGATACTCGTATCAAATATGCCAAACACCTTGAGGAACTTGAGCATAGCGTGGATTCGGCAAAAGCCAGGCTCAAGGAGCTGGGTGAAGCTGGAGAGGATGGCTGGGAAAAAATGAAGGACGGAGTTGAACGGGCAATGAATGGATTACGTAAAGCTATACATGATGTTGCGGAAAAATTCAAGGATTGAAGACGGTCCATCGAATAGAACTATCAACAAAGGAGATTACCATGAAAATCCATGCATTATCCATTCTTGTGCTTTTGGGGCTGGCCGCCTGTTCAACAACCTATAAAGGTTCAATCCAAGGTTCCAGCAAAGGGGATGAGCAAAAAAGAGAAAGTTACCTCTCGAGTCATTCAGAGACCAGTGATCACGGTTTGACTGTGAATCAATAGATCCGTGATGTCTGTGCTGAAAAGCCTTTTCTTAAGGCCTGCGCAACATAACGCATGAGTTTCAGCACCGGCTTCAAGGTGAAGCGCGGGCTGAAAGTCGTGAGGTTATCAGTATGTCTGGCTTGATTGAGCCCGATACATGGCCGGAAACCGGGATGCATGATTCGCTGACACCCATCGGCCAAGGGCATTCCGGATTTCCTCCGCCATTGGATGACGGACGAACCCATTGGTCAAACATGTTTCCGTTGATCACTCATGGGCTCATGAGTAGCGTATTGTCATTGTTCAGATGCATTGAATCATCTTGTCTTCATTCAGAGGTGCCCAATAACCTCAATCGTTACATTCCGAGACTGATGGAAAGCGATCATGAGGAATCCTGGGGGGAATCGAAGCTCATCGTTCTGACTGATGAGTTTCTCATGCCGTGGGTTCAAAAGGACCACTCGGCTTTTTTTGCTTGTGTGATAATGAATGTCATATGAATATAACGAATGAAACGGTCCGTATTGAATCATTCAGTGATGGGGTTTTCGCAATAGCGATAACGTTGCTGGTTATTGAAATTAAGGTTCCGGAGCATGAACTGGTTGCGCGTATAGGCTTATTTCGATCGCTGCTTGATCTATGGCCAAGTTATCTGGCATTTTTAACAAGTTTTTTGACAATCCTTGTTATATGGGTTCATCACCACTGGATTTTTGTGCTGGCCAATAAACGTGATCATGCATTATTTTACCTGAATGGATTATTGCTTCTCTTTGTTACTTTTATACCTTTTCCGACAGCGTTGCTGGCGGACTACCTGCTTTATCCCGAGTCAAGGGTCGCAGCCAACTTTTATACCGGAATATTTTTGGCAATCTCACTCTCATTCGATGTCCTCTGGCGGCATGTTTCCCGGCGGTTGTTGTCAAAAGATGCGATATTGGAAAAAAAAGAGGAGGCTATTGCGATTACGAAGCATTATCGGTTCGGGCCTCCGCTTTATTTGAGTGCATTCCTGATTTCGTTCGTATCTGAACCATTGAGTGTTGCTGTTTGCTTATTTCTGGCATTGTTTTTTTCTCTCCGTGGTTGGCCTTTTAATGGGTACCTCGAAAAACTGTTTTAGCCGTATAAGCCAAGAATATGATTGCAATGGCTTCGCGCATGTTATTTCTATTGGTCAGCACCACAGAAAAAAATGCGGAGGAAACAGGTGACAATCTTGTCATGAGATCATGGCTCATAAGCGTGACGGATTACAGGGCACAAGCGACTGCCGGACTGTCTGCTGAAAAAAGGTATCAAATGACAATGGAGGCTACAGACGGGTTACGACGAGGCCTGGGAGCATTGGCAGCCAGAGGGTGAAGCCCCGAAGCAGCAAGGTTGCCGTCAACGCCGTTTCGACCTTGATTCCGAACATGATGAGCAGGCCGACACATGCGGCTTCAAACGTGCCGAGTCCCAAAGGAATCGGGCTCAGCATGGACACCATTGATGCAAAAACCAGACACGGAAACGCAAGGAACACCGAAACCGGTTCGCCAAGGGCCTCCAGCATGGCCCAGAGCGTCAATGCATCAAGGATAAACACCATGGTCTGGTAAATCGTCGCCTCGATGAAGAGCCGCGGCCTGAGTTTCGGCTTGTGGGCCTGGTCCTGCGGTACTCCGGACCAGATGGCAAAAAGCGGGGCTACATGGGGGAGCCTGACAATCCATGCAGGCATCCGATTTCGCGTGCCCAACTGTTTAAGCAAAAGGATCGCTCCCGGGATGAAAAGTGCGGCTGCGACAAAGATAGCGGCAACGATGACCATCCATTTGCGGATATCGTGATGCTGCCACAACACAAGGAGGGCTCCGGTCGCTGACAGGATGTATGCGGCATAGTAGGAAAGGATGTCGAGCAGCATGACTCTCATGCATACCTCGCCAGGCACCTCTTTTTTTCGCAACGCATTGAACACGAAGGCGATGCCGCTGATTCCCCCGGATGGTACGGCCTTGTCTGTAAACAGCTTTGCGACCGCCAGCGGCACCAGCCGGCGCAGCTGGTACCGGACACCTTCAGTGTGCAGGGTGCGGTACCAGACCATGGCGACCGCGACATAGGTGCCCAGTTGGAGCAACAGCGCCAAGAACATCCATGACGGGTCGATATGGCGCAGGAGTTGTATAAAGCGGGTGAACTCGCCGTAATGGGTTGTTGCAAACACCAGCGTCGAAAGGATGATGATGCCTGCGAACAGCAACTTTAATGATCGTTTTTTCATGACGGCCCGACTGTTCAATGGAAAAGCCGGAAAAGCGAGTGTTTGGCAACCGCCGACGCTTTGATTGGGTGGATCCTGTAACCGTCGGTCGTTTCAGGTGACGCAAGGCTTAACCGCTATGGAACAACATGGAGGTGTATACCAGATAAAATATGGAACAGCTGGCTGTTCGTTCCGTTACGCCTTACTTTGACGTATCAGGCGGTTTAGTCGTTTACGACAGACGAGCGGGGGTCACCAGTACCTGCCTCAGGACTTTCCGCTGAACTTCTGCAGCAGCAATGACAGGAGGCTTTGTTTCGTCGCCCTTTTGACCGGAAGCCCCGCCTTTTCCCATCCGGCAATTCCATACTGCAGATTGGCCACTTTGCGATAACCGTGGTTCACCAGAATCCGTGCTGCCATCACGCTGCGACTGCCGCTGTTGCAGGCTACGATCACCTGGCGTTCAACAGGTACTTCCTTGAGCCGCTGTTCAAGCTTGCCCAGGGGAATCAGCATGACCTCGGGAGCGTCGAACGATTTCCTGGCAACTTCGTATGGCTGGCGGACATCGACAAGCAGCGCACCTTTCCTGGTCATTGCAAGCGTCGATGCAGGGCTCAGGTCTTTAATTTTGATCATGGAGTATTTTTTATCAACTGTTTGATTTTTATCAGGCACATGTCAAGGGCATGGTATCTCATCGTTCACTTTCCTTGCGGGGAGGGGAATCACTCGAAATCAGGCTGGACTTCCTGTTTGAATTCATTTTCCTTGCGATCACCTTATACCTATACCCCGTATGGGTATCAATATTACGAAATATCGGGTAAAGAGCCATCTTTTACATTCTTCTTTTGAAATTCATCACCAACGCCTGTTGCTTGGTGAGATAAGTCTATACTGCGTAATAGTATATGGTGTTTCTTCCGCTGCGGTGGAGTGCTTGTTTCAAGCATCGACCTGCTACGGATAATTTCCATGGAGAGCTGTCGTCCTGATGCCGTGGATTTTCCGGGAATGTCACCTCACCATACGACAGGAAAACTTCTCTGGCGATTCCGGATTTTTTCACGAATTGATTACGTTATTGTCGATGCGTCAGTGATGCCGATTACGCAGTGTTACGGTCGTGTCACAACCCTCTTCTGATGCCAACGCATTCTATTCACCGTGAAATACAAATCGATCAGGCATCCGCCTTGATTATCAAATATTTATGAGCTATGTCCGACAAGGTCACGATTTTGCTGGTAGATGATAAGGTGATAATTCTCGATATCTGCAAGCAGGTGCTTGAAGCGAACGGTTATCGGGTGCTGATAGCCTCAACACCATCGGAAGCAGTCCAGACTGCCGAAAAGTATGACGGGGAAATAGATCTGCTTTTGACTGATATCATGATGCCGGGAATGACCGGCGTGGATTTGAGCAGGAAGTTGTCCTCTGTTCGTGCAAATATGCGGACACTGTTTATGACCGGATATTCAACAGCCCTTCTTGCTGAAGAAGGGGTTGATCTCGATGTAAAGGCTTTAATTCAAAAACCGTTCACGACGGCGGATCTCATGAAGAGGGTGACTAACGCTTTGAAAAAGTCCTGACCGGAAAATCGCTGAATCCGGTTTGCAAAACGGGTCTGAGTCGGGAAATCACATGACGACGGCGACCCGTTCCCATACAATGCTACCTTCATCTGTTCGGTTCTGCAGGAAGGGGATACCCGGCTCGGATGGTTCGGCTTCAAAGGCCCCGGTCCGGGTTCATGCCCGAAATTAAGAGAATAGGCGTTTTCGTTTATCTTGGGGGCGACCAGAAGCTCACAAGTGGCAGCCGCAAGCTGCAATGCACTTTTATTTTTACCAGGAGGTTCATTTTTTATTTATGGATTATTCACAACAGTCGATCGAATTGCATGCCCGGACCCGAGGTAAAATCGAAATCAAGTCCAAAGTCAGCCTGAATACCAAAGAGGATCTTTCACTCGCATATACCCCGGGCGTTGCCGCTGTCTGCAAAGAAATCGGAAAAGACAGGAAAAAGTCCTATACCCTGACCAATCGTGCCAACCAGATAGCGATCGTTTCCGATGGAACGGCTATTCTTGGCCTCGGAAACCTTGGTCCTGAGGCGGCCATGCCGGTCATGGAAGGCAAGTCGATCATCTTCAAGGAGTTTGCCGGCATCGATGCCATTCCGCTCTGCATCAACTCTACGGATGTCGAGGAGATAGTGAAATTCTGCAAGCTGATCGAGCCGAGTTTTGCCGGAATCAACCTTGAGGATATCTCTGCGCCAAGATGTTTTGAAATCCTTGAGAGGCTTGAAAACGAGCTCTCCATACCGGTGTTTCACGACGATCAGGACGGCACGGCTATCGTTACCGTGGCCGCATTCATCAATGCCTGCCGCGTAACCGGCAAAAAGCCCGACACGTTACGGGTTGTCATCAACGGAGCCGGCGCTGCAGGTATTGCCATCGCCAGGCTGCTCATTCACGCAGGCGTCGACGATCTCATTCTGGTCGATACCCAGGGTGCGATATATGCCGGCAGACCCGGCATGAATCCGATCAAGGAGAGCATCGCCGAAATCACCAATAAGGAACAAAGAAAAGGGGCGCTTGCACAGGTCCTCTCCGGCACCGATGTTTTTGTCGGCGTCTCACGGGGCAATATCCTCACCCGTGAGATGATCGAAAGCATGAACAGTGCACCGTTCATTTTTGCCATGGCAAACCCGACCCCCGAAATAATGCCCGACCTTGCGTATCAGGCCGGGGCAGGCATTGTCGGTACCGGCAGGTCGGATCTCCATAACCAGGTGAACAACGCCCTTGTTTTTCCCGGCCTGTTCAAGGGACTGCTCTCGACTGGCATCACCAAAATCACGCCCGACCTTAAACTTGCCGCGGCAAGGGCGATCGCCTATGCCATAGAACCCACGAAAGAGCACCTGATGCCTACGACGTTCAATAAAAACGTCGTCAGGGAGATCGTCGCCGTCTTTTCGGAATCGATAGAGCCCCGGCCCGAGCCGGTGTAGCATTTTGATTGCGACGGTATGGCAGCTACTTTGACGTATATCCGGCGGCAAAATCCATGACGCACATATCCCGGTATACGCGATGCGGTCCTATGTTCACTCCGACGAGGCTGAAACTGTTGTTCAGAAGGTTCTTCCTGTGGCCTCGCGATGGCACGCCATCATCGATGAGCAGCGATGTGACGATCGTTCTCGCATCATGGTATCCGTAGGAGATGTTTTCCCCGGCCGAGATTTCCCATCGCCCGTATCGATTCAGCCGGGTGACCAGGGATGACCCGTCACTTCCCGTATGGCCGATTGCCCCGGTTGGTCCCTGATCCCGCACATGCTCACGCGCCGCCATCGAGAGCCCCTTGCGCGGCGACAGGCCCGGCTCCGGTTTGGCGCGTTGCAGTTCCCTGATACACTCATCAAGCGCCTCGACCCCCTCATTGGTCATCATGGCCGTCTTGCCGGGGTAGTTGAAAAGGCGGCCCTGATAGTATGCCCTGAGCGGCACCAGATACTTTTGGGCATACCTCGCGGGATCCCTCCTCATCATGTTGATTTCAATGACGACCTCGCGTTCCGTTTCGGTCATGTAAACGGCGCCTTTGGTCGTGTCGATCGTTTCCCGCTTCCATCCTGACGATGATGGATCCTCGGCGCTGCCATGCGCAGCGTTGTACGGAGCATAGGTATCATCAACCCTTTGTCGCAGTTCATGGGCTCGGGAAGCCCTTTCAGTATTGGTGACATGTACATTTCGGCCGTTCGCATGGCCGGCAGCAAGCATGAAGACAAGAAGCAGGGGGCCGGACTTTCCGGTTTGAAGGATACTCATGGTACAGATGTAGGATGGTTCCTACGGCCAGCAACGGTTTTGTCATGGAATTTCGCGGAAGCTCCAGAACAAAGTGAGCTGGACGCAGATGTCCATATTGATTATACAAAGGGGGGAAACCTATGTTAACAAAAAAATAGGGGACGTTATTCATTTCATTCACTTTAAAAAAATAGGGGACGTTATTCATTTCATTCACTTTAAGCACGGGCCGACAATTACGCGGGAAGAGGCGGATCCATCATTCCAAGGTTTGGCTTTTGTCACCAAAGCTGCAATACCTTATGAATGTTCATGTTGACTCTGCACAGGAATTGAGCGTCGGATCGACTTGTTTTTGATTTTTCCCATGTTAGATTTGCACGACAGGATTCGCGCATGCCGGGAGATTCTTGCGATGCAGGTATCATCCGAAGGATCCGCAGCGTCAACCAGAATCCGGTACGGAACGGAATAGGCCCATCAGGCCCGAGCATTGCACCATCAAGCAAACAAACCATCAAGGGTTATGCATAATAGTCATGAAGAGAACGTCGAAGCCGTAACGAAATTGTCCGTCCGGTTCCTGGCTGAAGCGATCGGTCAATGCCCGGCAGGATTGGAGGGCACCATGAACAGCGATATCGCTTACGCCGTGGTGGGGTTCCAGTACGGCGCCGTGCAGAGTGCGGCTTATGTTGCCGGGCTGGACGAAGCGTTGGCGGCAGGGATCATAGAAGAGGTCGTGGTCAGGATCAACGGCATGACCAAAGAGATGGGGTCAAGGTTTCTTGCCGTCATGCCGACCCTGGCCCAAAAGGAATACCCACCGATCGGCATCGGTGGCAGGGCGATCATCAGTTTTTACCATTCGACCACTGACGCGGAAAAGTTGACTGCTGCCTGTTCGCTGCGGGAAATCCTGAGACAGATCGATGAGGCGTAAAGCCCGGGTAACAGCAAGCGCCGTCATAAGCGTCCACATTCCTTCCCCTTGCTCATCGTGCCTGAGTCAATAGCCGTGTTTCGCCAGTAAACACCTCTATGCACGTATGGCCAAAAATGAGATATTTCGTGCCGGTCTCCTGCATCCATGAGATGACTGCCTTGATGAAACCCTCGGGCAACTCATCGACACCCTCGTAGGTTTTAACGCCCCCCTCCTCTTCATACACCTTTATTTTCGTCAAATTCACCTCCACTCTGTTCATATTGGATTATGCGTGACCAGTAGGCGCCAACATACCGGTAGCCTCAATAATCAATTTACGTTGGGGTGTAGGACAGAAGCTGTCCACGAGGAAATGAATCGGCATGGTCTGGTCGGGACCCGGAACTTCGAGGCAGGACGGAAAAGGATTTGCCTGGACCGGTTCCCCATGATTCCAAGAAATAACATCGATATCCTTTTGCGGTAATTACGTTTTATGTACGTTACTATTGAGGCGTTGTTGCTTTTCATTTCAGCATTGGAACTGTGGATGAACTACGGCTCCGGCTGAAAGGACGCTTGCCCGCTTGACAACGGGCCATTCATCACTTCAATTATTGCTCTCATGAAGCAGTCCCGACCACCGCTGGTCCGTATGCAATACATCGATCAGCAACTCCGTGAAAATCGCTACCCGAACTGCTCGCAGGTCGCAAAGTATTTTGAGGTGTCGACCAAAAGCATCCAGCGGGATATCGATTACATGAGACTGATGCTGCAGGCGCCGATCGCGTACGACAAGCGCGAAAGAGGTTATTACTACGAAAAACAAGGGTGGTCATTCCTACCCTCCAGCATACTGGCGCGAGACGAGGCCGATGCCCTTATGGCAACGAAAAAGGTACTTGCCCAATATCAAGGCTCACCTTACTACGAAGAGGTAAGTCGTGCCCTTGACAAAGTACGGCAATATCTGCCTGAGAATTCAGTCAATGATGAATTCCTCAAGATCTACTCCTTTGAAGAGCCTTCACATCAGGCCGTCGACCCAAGGACATTTGCGCTCATTGAAGATGCCATACGTAATAAACTGAAGATCACCCTTACCTATCGGGCATCCTGGAATCAGGCCGTGACCGAGCGTACCCTGCACCCCTACATATTCCATTACTCAAAAATAAGGGACACCTGGTATCTGATCGGGCACTGTGAACTTCGGAATGATATCAGGACTTTCGCTTTGAACCGCATCAGGACCATTTCGCTGACATCGAAGCACTTCACCATTCCCGAGTCGTTCTCCATCGAGACCTATATGGACAAGTCCTTTGACCAGATCCATGAAAACAGGGTCTACGATGTGTTAATCCGCTTTAATACCTATCAGGCGCAATGGATCAGGGAGCATCGCTGGCACCCGACCCAGCAGATCGAGGAGCATGAGAATGGCTCAATCATCCTGAAAATGCAGGTTGGAGCGCTTGATGCCGTCAAGCGATGGGTCATGCGTTATGGCAGTGAAGCAGAGGCATTGGAACCGCTGGAACTCAGGCAGATGATCAAGCATGAACTGCTCATGACGGAGCGGTTGTATGAGGATGTCCGGGCAATCAATGTGGAGTCGCTCTCCCTGTTTGAGGGTGATAATCTAACCATGCTGGTCGGCCCGGGCGGTGAGGGTTAAGGGACTTGGTCCGCAACCGGCCGGCAGGGTATTGACCTTCATGCGGTTACGCATAAGGTGACGGCTGTTATGTTGTCCTGTCCGCCGGCCTCGTTCGCCGCTTCAATGAGTTTCCGGTTGCTCAAGTCGGGATCGGTTTGGAGGACCAGGATATTTATGATCCCTGGTTCGGTCAATTCGCCCGTCAGCCCGTCTGTACAAAGCAGCAACTTATCTCCGTCCTGAAGGCTCACCGAAGTGATTTCCGCATCAATGTCATGCTCCATACCGACGAAGCTGGTGATGTGGTGACCGTTGGGCAGGCACTCGGCCGCTGCTACTGATATGGCTCCTTTCCGCAACAGATCATTCGCTACGTTGTGGTCTGTCGTCAGCCTTTCAAGATGTTTTCCCCTGAGCAGATAGGCCCGGCTGTCACCCTTATGGGCGATTATGACCTTGTCATCCCTGATGAGGCAGGCTACAATGGTTGAACCCATTCCTTCCCACTCTGGAAGCGCTCCGCTTCTGTCGCAGATCAGCCGATTCACATCCCTGATGGCCAGTTTCAGGACGTTGGCAATTTTGGGGCCAGCCTGATCGTCAGGAAGTTCCTTCAGCCGCTTCTGTACAAAGGATGGCATGGCTTCCGCGATGGTGGCCGAGGCAATATCTCCGCCCGGGCGTCCGCCGATGCCGTCTGCCACGACGAAAAGTCCGAGCGCCTCGTTGATGTCATAGGCGTCTTCATTGCGACTCCGATAATTGCCGGCATCGCTCATGCCGGCTGCACTGATCTTAAGCATTGGATATTCGTTTGTTTCCAGGGCGATTTTTGCTTTTGGTCAGCAGTTCATGTCGTTACTCCCTTCAGGCCGGTTTCTGCGAGCCGGTCGGCAAGTTCCAGTGCATCGATGGGCCCGAGTTCCTTTGGCCTCAGGCGTTTCACCTCTGGATTGCCGTATTCAGGTGTGCAACCGAGGATAGTTGGGCTCCAGAGCCGGGGGATTGTATCGATGCCGCAACTTGCGGGACGGTATTCAATTTATTCAGTTACGAAACAAACCAAACAGTCCGGATAGCTCTCGCTGTCGATATCCCGGGTATTCTGGTTGTCTTCGAGTGGGAGAACTCGAACTCTATAATGAGCAATCTGGGTACCTATTATTGCTGATCTGTTGAGGGGAAGACGGCATTGCTCGATCAGAGAGCTATTCACTTAACTGATTGAACATGACCGATTATACTGATAAGTGAATTTTTTGAATACCGTCCCCCATTTCACCGTTGAGTTGCCCGCCGGGGGCCGGAAGAATTTGCCGGACTTACACCTTGGATTTTGTGACGTATTTTGTATATAAAATCTGTACCCCCTTCGAACCACCAACAACTGCCGCATCATGGCTTTCGAGATCGATCGTGACCAGCTTAACTTCGGTGAGACATCCGGAATCCGCATAAAGGTCGTCGGCATCGGGAGGTTTGGGTGCGCGGCCGTCAACCAGATGGTCCACAAGAGCATCACGGGGGTGGATTACGTAGCCATGCACTCCGATCCACAGGCCCTGCTCGATTCGAAGGCTCCCCTTCGGCTGAGCATCGGTGGCAGCCCCGCGTTCAGGGGGAAGATCAACGAGGAGGAGCGCCGTCACATTGCCTCCCAACTGCACGGGGCGAATGTCATCATCCTCATCGCCGGAATGGGGAAAGGCACCGGGACCTACCTTGCGCCGGGTGTCGCGCTTGTTGCCAGGAACATGGGGATCCTGACGCTGGGGATCGTCACGACACCGTTCAGCTGCGAGGGCAAGGCCAAGGCGCGCAGCGCGGAAGACGGGATTGCCGCGCTGAAGAAATATGTCGATACCCTGGTCGTTGTCGATAACGAGAAGTTGCTGGTTCAGTCGGCAGACAAGACCACGGTCGATGAGGCGTTCGTCCTCACAAGCGCACTCGTGCTGGATTCGGTGAAGGGCATCGCGGAGGTGCTGACGAGCAACGGCCACATCAATATCAGCTTCGCTGATTTCTCCGAATTGCTTGCGAACGCGGGCGAGGCCTCCATCGGGATGGCCACGGCGTCGGGTGAGGGGAGCGCGCAGAAGGCGGTGATGAACGCGTTCAAGAGCCTGCAGATCGCGCCGGATGCGGCCGGACGGATCAATGGGGTGATGGTCAACATCTCGGGGAAGGTGGCTATGAAGGACCTGACCATGGCGATGAACTACCTGCAGGAGCGCGTCGGCGCCGACGCCAACATCATCAACGGGTATATCGATCACTCCCCTGAACCAGGGGTGACCCGGGCGATGCTGATTGTCACAGGGGTCCGGCAGGCCCCGAAAGGCGCTTCGCCCCAGCCGCCGGAGAACAAGCCGCAGGGCTGGCCAATATCGCTGCCGGGGATCACGAACAAGGGAATCAAGCCCCCGGCCTACCTGCAGCAGCAGATGCGCATCGAAGGCCAGCAGGGGAGCCTGTCCCCTCAGTCATCTTCCTTCGCCTGCGGGGACAGGATCAATAAAAGCAGCCCCGGAACCCCCGCATTCGAACGATTGATCACGGAGTAGCGTCCATCGCAGTTGGCGATCAATCACGATCCGGTCAAGGGCATCCGATCTCATTGGCTATCAGGCGTGTTTTGACCGATTCGGCAGGTCGCCACGAAATCTGATCGATATTCGGTTCGCAACTAAGCCAGAGCAACTTGCGGGACGGTATTCAATTTATTCAGTTACGAAACAAACCCAACAGTACTGATAGCTCTCGCTGTTGATATCCCGGGTATTCTGATTGCCTTCGAATGGGAGAACTCGAACTCTAATTAGCAATCTGGGTACCCATTATTGCTGATCTGTTGAGGGGAAGAAGGCATTGCTCGATCAGAGAGCTATTCACTTAACTGATTGAACATGACCGATTATACTGATAAGTGAATTTTTTGAATACCGTCCCCCATTTTACGACAATAAATAGAGGTACCCTTTAATCGATCTACACGGTTGCCTCTTCTGATTCTTCTGTTCAATGAACACTTGATCGGCTAAATCCGGATAGATCGATTCTGTTTGATACTTGCCTGATCGTCCAAAATCTCGAAAGTCTATGGACGGTTGCCGTCGGGTATCTGGAAGACTGCAATGCATTGACGGCAATGAGCCTGCTGCAACTCCGGAGATGGCTGCGGCTTCAGGACGCGAAACAGCTGATGCTCACCGGGCACCTTGATGCGGCAAGCGCATCGCTGCAGGCTGGTTACGGGAGCCCATCCCGGTTCAGCCGCAAATACATCCGCCTGTTCGGTGCGCACCATTACGGGATATCAGGAATCAGCATCGGATAGCTGCCGGAGGCGGGTGCGGAATATAACTTTACCTGTCCTGAAGAGGCCTGTGATCACGCTTGCCCCGCAGTGGGGTGTGTCTTTATGGTATTTAAAAGCGATACTATAGTGATAAATAAAAATACTATAGGTTAGGAAATGTCGTGGGGTTTCGATATTATTCGTATAGAGAATATAGTTCATGTGAGAGGCCTGCTCTCGCGAACTCTCCCAATTTTCAGCCAGAACAAATGACTTGTCCCCGACCAGCTCGATGTAGCAACGGGACGCCTCGTTTACAACGCGGCGCCCCGCTCACAAGGCGGGGCGTTTACGGACTGTTTGACAATTCGCTAAATAATTTGTGAGGTGAAACTATGTTGAACAAACTCTTCTCCATCAATTCACAAAAAGGCGTAACCATGATCGAGTACGCCTTGATTGCTGCCCTGGTTGCTGTTGTTGCGATTACAGCCCTTACAACTCTTGGAGGTAATTTGAGCGCCATTTTTAACAGTATTGCAACCGCAATCAGTGGCACTGGTGGTACTGCTACTACTCCGTAAAAACTTTTTTACAGCCTAAGCAGTGAAACTACCAGTCTTTGCTGCCATCGCACTCACTCTGGGGGCGATGGCAGCTTTTATCGCCGCTCGCTGGATGAGCGTTCCCCAAACTTCAGGGGCCAAGGTAGTCATCGTTCAGCAGCCCATCGAAGCCGGCAAAGCCATTACGGCTGATCAAATCAAGAGCATCGATTGGCCCGGATCGGTCGTTCCTCATGATGCAACCACTCGCACCACCGACGTGGTGGGTCGAATCCCCCTCGTGTCCATGATCCCGGGCGAGCCTGTTTTACCCGGCAAATTGGCCCCGAAAACAGCGACTGGCGGCTTATCCTCGATCATTCCAAAGGGCAAGCGCGCTATTACCGTTCGTGTAAACGAGGTTATTGCGGTTGCCGGATTTGCCCTGCCAGGCAGTTATGTGGATGTTCTGGTCAGCGGCAAAGACGCCAACCATCAGTCTTTTTCGCGAACAGTGCTGTCGCGAATCAAAGTATTGGCCGTGGCCCAGGAAACCACGGCAGACCCCGATAAGCCAAAAGTGGTCAATGCCGTAACCCTCGAACTTACGCCGCACGATTCCGAAAAGCTCGACCTGGCCCGCAACATCGGGGTGCTTTCTCTCGTCTTGCGCAACGAACTCGACACCGGCGAAATAAACTCTGCAGGCGTACGTCTGCCCGATATTGTGTATTCACCGTCCACTCGTGCAACCACCTCTTCGCCGGTTGAACAGGCGGCACCTTCGCGTCAAAGCCATGGGCCCGAAGAAATCCATGGCACCAGCCGTCAACCTGTTGCCACCCCCTAGCCAACATACACATGAATTTGACGTGCATGAAACGTTTGGCCTGCAGGATGAGTGCCCTTGTGGCGCTTGCTTGCCCCGTACCCTTGGCCGCGATGGCCACTCCCTCTGCCTACCTTGTGCCTGTGGGCGAATCCAGGGTCTACCGGCTCGAACGGCCCATTAAACGTGTTGCTGTTGGCAACCCTGATGTGGCCGACTTTATTATGCTTAACTCCTCGGAGTTCTATCTGCTGGGGAAAAAACCAGGCGCAACCAATCTTATTGTCTGGGACCAAAAAGGCAACTTCACGTCCACACCGCTGCAGGTCAGCCGTAACGTCAACTCCCTAAAACTCTTGTTGAAAGTCGTCTTGCCGAATGAGTACGACATTCAGATCTTCGCCTGGGGGCCAGCGTTGGTCCTGTCCGGCTCGGTGTCTGACGCCCTGGCCGCAGAGACCGTCTACCGCCTGGTAAAAGCGTATCTGGGGGGCACGGTCCCGGGTGTCAACCCCGAATCCACTCTGGCCAACAGTGTCTCAGGTTCTGCGGCACCCGCAAGCATAACCGGCATGGCCAATAGTGCCGCTGCCCCTGGTGCTGCGGCAGGTGCCGGCATATCCGGTATCGGTAATGGTGCGTCTGCCCCTGGTTCTGCAGCAAATGCCGGAATACCTGGCGTGGTTAATCTCCTCAAAGTCCGGGACCCGCAGCAAGTCCGCCTCGAAGTCCACGTTGCCGAAGTTTCCAAGTCCTACATTGAAAGTTTGGGCCTCGGCTGGACGAAAGACATAGGCCAGACCCAGGGCAGCCTTATGACAGGGTTTGTGAGCGACACCACGCTCAACCTCATACTGAATGCTACCTACGACCCTCTCAAAAACATCGTACTCGGTAAAAAGCTACAGGTGGAAGCCCAGCGCCAATCCGGTTTGATTAAAATCCTGGCCGAACCCACTATTGTCGCCATGAGTGGTCAGGAAGGGTACTTCCTGGTTGGCGGCAAAATTTATACGCCTACCGTCAGCTCCCTCGGAGCAACCGACTATGTCGAGCGAACCTATGGTGTGGGTTTGCGGTTTACGCCCACCGTGCTGGATGCCGGTCGTATATCGCTCAAGGTTGCACCCGAGGTCTCTGAGCCAGTCACGCAACCGGTCACTGCCGGAACCACAAACCCGTTGCCCGCCTTTAAAATCAGCACGGTTTCGACCACCGTCCAAATGAACGAGGGGGAAAACCTGGTTATTGGCGGCCTTCTGCGGGACAATCTCACCGAAGTCATTCGGGCGGTTCCCCTGCTGGGTGAAATTCCCATTCTCGGCACGCTATTCCGGCACACCGAGAAGAATTCTGAAACTACCGAACTCATGGTGATTATTCGCCCAACCCTGGTCAAAGCCAGCGCCTCTGCGCCAGAGCTCCCCACCGACAGGGTTGTCCCTCCTACCCGAAAAGAGCTGTTCATCGACGGAAAGCTTCAGGGATCACGGAGGGTTCAATGACCACCATGCGCGCAGATGCGGCCATGCTTCAGGCCCCGACAACGGAGCACGATCAATCCCAGAAGGGCAGTGTGCTGGTCGAATTTGCGCTTATCCTGCCCGTATTTCTGCTTCTCCTCTTTGGGGTGATCTCTTTTTCTGTAGCCCTGTACGACAAAACCGTGCTCACCATGGCCACCCGGGAGGGCGCGCGTGCAGGAGCCAAGTACGTTCCAAACCGGACCAGCGCGATTATAGATAGCAGCGCCACCGCTACTGTCCGGCAGGTCTGTAACAGAAACCTCATCTCTTTTGGGTCTGGCATGACCCCTGTTGTTCCAACTCCTACCATTCAGAACAACATCCTCACCGTCTCTGCCAACCTCAATTACACCGGACTCTTTATTTTTTCGGACTTTTTGATCTCGGCCCAAACCAGCATGAGGCTCGAATAGACATGGCACGGTCGCGCCACAACATCCAACTGCTGCAAGGTCAGCGTGGCGGTGCAGCCATTTTGTTTGTCCTGTGCCTGCCGGTGTTGCTGGGCTTTGCCGCTTTGGCGGTCGACCTGGCCCGCCTCAACCTGACCAGGGTCGAACTTCAAAACGCGGCCGACGCTGCCGCTCTGGCCGGCGCCCGTTCACTCAGCGAGCCATCTTCCGCGCCGTCCGACCAGCCTTACAACTGGTCTGCGGCCACCTCCACTGCGCTGGATGTGGCACGACGCAACTTTGTCAATGCCGTCCGTATTCAGGATGCGCTCATTGAAACGGGTTACTTTAACCTCCAAAACCCCTCGCTCGGTTTGAGATATGCCAGCGTACCCGTTACTGGAGATGTTCCTGCCGTCCGCGTCACGGTTGCTCTGTCCAGCACCCAAAACAGTGGGCCTTTAAATTTGTTTTTCGCCCCCGTTTTCAGGCTTTTCAACCCGGATTTCATTATCGAAAGGGAGGTCCATGCCAGTGCCATTGCCATGATAACCGCGCCAGCGGCTGGTACGGGACTGTTCCCTTTTGTCATCAGTAAAAAAATGCTCGACCACTATTGGGACTTGAATACACGCACTCCCATCCTGAAAAACGGCGTTGCCCCTACCCTCAATATCGGCTCCGTCTACACCTTCAATGGTGTTCAGGTATTGTCGGGCCAGTGGACCACCTTTCAGTCCTCGGTCAAAAACCCGGACGTCCCATTCATTATGGATCTAATCGCAAATGGCAACCCCACCGAATTATCCATCGGCATGAACACTTATATCCAGCCGGGCGCAAAAGCCACCTTGTACAGCGATGTACCCGTCGGCAAGGATGTTGCCGTATTCATTGTTGACGATGTCGTAACTGATTCCTACCAACCGATCGTTGCCATTGCCGGTTTTCATGTCAGTGGCTACAATCAGGGCCAAAAGTATATTGAGGGGCATTTCATCGATGCCGCGTCAATCGGCACCACCAACCCGGGCACCGGCAACGGAGTGCCATACGGCGCCTACACTCCACCCATACTGGTCGAATAAACATACATGAACATCGTCGCATACTCTCCCAAGCCCTGGGCGGTTCCCGATACCTATCTTGAACTGGGTCAACATCAACTGGCCCGATTGGTGGGTGAGCCAGGGGTGATGGTGCGCCAACTCACAGCCGAAAAACCCGACTTCGTATTTCTGGTGGGCTTTGACCCTACCGAGCCTCACTATATTCAAGAGGTGGAGAAACTCTGCCGGGCACTGCCGCATGCCGCTATCGTGCCCCTGCACCCACAGGCAGAGCCCGAACTTTTGTTGTCTCTCATGCGTGCCGGTGTGCGCGAAGTCATTGTCGACAGCGCTCCTGAAACCCTGCAAGAAGTTATCAAACGCGCTTGCCTTCGTGCCAAAGGCGCCAGCATCTGCCGGGGTCAGGTTTTTGGATTTGTCTCTTCCAAAGGGGGGGATGGCAGCTCCTGCATAGCGGCCAACCTGGCCTTTGCACTCTCTCAGGTACCCGATACCCGCGTGCTGGCGGTCGACGTCTCGTTACCCTTTGGCGATCTCGACATGTACCTCACCGGAGATAACCACACTCAGGATCTGGCCGACATCTCCAGTCAGACCGACCGGCTCGACCAGTCGCTGCTCGACAGCATGGTGCAGCATCTCAGCCCCACGCTCGACCTCATCCCCTCGCCCGGAACGTTCGAAAAAATCGTTCATATCGAACCCGAGCGTGTGAGCCAACTCATTCACATGGCCACACACTTTTACGACTTCATTCTGGCTGACTTTGGCTCATCTCTCGACCGGGTCGGCATCTGGGTTATCGAGCACCTGGACCAACTCTGCGTCGTATCCACCCCATCGCTGCCATCGCTGCGCCGGGCGGGCCAGCTGCTCAAACTCTCGAAAGAATTTGAAAAACCGATATCGCGCATCGAAATTATCCTTAATCGCGCAGACACCAGTGTTCGCATCTCCAGTGCCGAAATTGAAAAAGTCATCGGCAGCCCAATAAACCAACGCTTCCCCTCCGATGCCGAAGCCGTGCAGGAAGCCCTCCTGATCGGCCAGCCCCTCCTGCAGGTGGCACCAAAATCCAAACTTTCCAAAACCATCGTCGACTGGGCTGCGCACCTCACAGGCAGCAGTCATCGTAAACGCTCGTCGCTATGGCAACGCTTAAAGATCAGATAACTCGCTGGAACCTCTCCACCAAACGGGTTTCAGGTTCACCCGCACCCGCATCGGCGCCGGCACAACCTTATGACCTGGCGGCTCCGACTTCGCCTGAACCAGCACCGGCGATAAAAACCAAAGCATCCCCGGGGGGTGACTATTACGCGACCAAAGTGAAGTTGCATCAAAAGCTGCTCACCCGCATCGACCTCAACTCCATCGAAAGCCTGTCCTCCGTGCAACTGCGCAACGAGCTTGGGGACTTGCTTGTCGCGCTCATCGAAGAAGAGGCCATTCCTCTCAATGATGAAGAACGCTCCAGATTGGTGGCTGACCTCAAGAACGAAATCATGGGCCTGGGCCCTTTGGAGCCCTTGCTGGCTGACCCCACCATTTCTGAAATCATGGTCAACGGCTACCGGAACGTCTATGTCGAAAAAAGCGGCTGCATTCAACTCACCGACATCCGCTTCAACGACGACGCACACCTCATGAAAATCATCGACAAAATCGTCTCTCGCGTGGGACGGCGCATCGATGAATCCAGTCCCATGGCCGATGCCCGCCTGCCCGATGGGTCGCGCGTCAACGCCATCATTCCGCCATTGGCTCTCGACGGCCCTGTTCTCACCATTCGACGCTTTTCGGTAGTGCCCCTGCAGATGCACGACCTCATTCAGAAAAACACGCTCACACCCGCCATGGCGGAACTATTGTCGGCGCTGGTCAAAGTCAAGTGCAACATCATCATTTCCGGGGGCACCGGTACGGGTAAAACCACGCTGCTCAACATTTTCTCAAGCTTTATTCCCACCAACGAACGCATCGTCACCATCGAAGACACTGCCGAACTGCAGCTTCAGCAGGATCACGTCATTCGCCTGGAGACACGCCCACCCAACATCGAAGGCAAAGGCGAAATCAGCATGCGGGCACTTGCTAAAAACTCCTTGCGCATGAGGCCCGACCGCATCGTGCTGGGCGAGGTCCGTAGCGCAGAGGTAATCGACATGCTGCAAGCCATGAACACCGGGCACGAGGGCTCGCTCACCACCATTCACGCAAACACCCCGCGGGATGCGCTTAGCCGTCTCGAAAACCTGGTGGGAATGGGTGGCATCAATATACCAAGCAAAGCCCTGCGCCAGCTCATCTCCTCGTCGGTTCACTTTATCGTCCAGGTAACACGACTGAATGACGGCAGCCGCAAGCTCACGAGCATCCAGGAGATCAGCGGCATGGAAGGCGACATCATCACCACTCAGGAAATCTTTTGCTACAAACGCACCGGCACCAACCCGGACGGATCCGTGCAAGGAGTGTTCAGAGCCACGGGCGTGCGTCCCAAAGTGTCTGAAAAAATCCGCACCTACGGCATCGCCCTCAGTGACGGCATGTTCGACCCAGGCGCCAACGACTAACCTCTGTGCACATCATGAGCACCTTTTTGATCTCCTTCTTTGCTTTTGTGGCAGTCATGCTGATCATGCTGTTGGCCTACGTGGTGTGGGCCCACTTTTTCGACCGCCTCAACAAAGCCAAGAAACAGCGTTTGCAGGCCATCCAAAATGCCGTCAACTGGGGAGGACAAACCCTCAGCAGCCCTCAGGACAGTGCACTCGAAACCTGGTTGCGCTCACGCTCCAGAACCATTGAGAAACTCGAAAACCTGGTGCAGCGCGCCCATGGCCCGCTCACTGCCGGGCGGTTGATGGGCCTCATGCTCGCCTTGTTTACGGTGGTTGTTGTGTTGGGTCTTCTGCGCCAGACAAACCCCTTGCTTCTGCTGGTTCTGGCCGTCGCCATCGCCAGCACACCTCTTCTGTGGCTGTCTCGACAGGCCAGCCAAAGACGCAAAGCCTTCGAAGACAAACTCCCTGAAGCGCTCGACTACATCTCGCGCGCAATGCACGCCGGCCACAGCCTTACCTCGGCCATCGGCATGGTGGGCAAGGAGTTTCCCGATCCCATAGCACACGAATTCAAAACCGTCTTCGATGAAATCGGATTCGGCATCCCATTCAAAGACGCGATCGGCCAGCTCGCCGATCGCGTTCAAAGCAATGATCTCAATTTTTTTGTCATCTCGCTCATGATCCAGCACGAAACCGGAGGCAACCTCACCGAACTCCTCGATGGGCTGGCCAAAACCATGCGCGAACGCTTCAAACTGCGCGGCAAGATTCGCACGCTCTCATCCGAAGGGCGCGCATCAGCCTGGGTACTGGGCAGTATGCCATTTGTGCTTGCCGGTATCCTCATGCTCATAAACCCCGGCTACATCTCGCTGCTCTGGACCACTCCCCAGGGCCAGACCCTCATCCTCATCGGAGGCGGGCTCATGACCGTTGGATTCTTTCTGCTCAACCGTATCATCCAGATCAAGGTATAATCCCATCCATGCCCACCATGCAAGCCATCCTGCAAATCCTGACCATCGTGCTCTCGGGTGCCGCTGTCGCCTCTTTTGTGCTTGTGTTGTACCATTGGGCAGTCGACAATGCCCTCAAAAAACGCCTCAACCAAATCGTTCGCCAGGGTCGGGCCCCGACCGACACCCCCTTGTCCAAGTCGGCCAACACCCACAAGGTTGCAACCGTCATCGACATCCTTTCCAAACTCTCGCTCCCGGAAGAAGGGTGGCAAAGCTCCAGCGTTCAGCTCAGGTTTCTGCAAGCCGGCATTCACAACAAGAACGCACCTCAATACTACTTCGCCGTTAAAACCCTGCTCACCCTGGTGCTTCCGGTGGTGCTGGCTTTGTTTCTGCATTTCACCCGGCCCCAAATCCCCTTCGCCCGTACCATGAGCCTGGTGCTGATCACTGCCGCAGCAGGCTACTACCTGCCAGAAATGTTGATGCGCTTCATCACCAAAAAACGTATCTACCGCATGCGCAACAGCCTGCCCGACATGATCGACCTCATGGTCATCTGCACCGAATCGGGCATGGGCATCGACGCCGCCATTGCCCGCATATCGCGCGAAATGGCCCGCAGCAACCCCGACCTGGCCCAGGAGTTTTACCTCTCGGCCCTCGAAATGCGCGCCGGCGGCACCCGCATTGATGCCTTGCGCAACCTGGCACTGCGCTCACACCTTGAAGACCTGGTTGACCTCGTCTCCGTGCTCGTACAGGCCGACAAATTTGGCACCAGCATGGCCGAATCGTTGCGCATGCAGTCAGACATGATGCGCACACGCCGCACCCAACGCGCCGAAGAGCTTGCCTCCAAAATCCCCGTCAAAATGACCCTGCCGCTCATCCTGTTTATTTTTCCGACGCTCATGCTGGTGCTGCTGGGGCCGGCGATCATTCAGCTGATGCAAGTCTTCTCCAACAAGCCATCGCCATGAGCCTCAGCAACCTGTTGCGTGTCCTGTGGGCACACTGGCCATGGCTGTTGGCCGGGGCGTGGGTGGGCCTGTGGCTGGTGCCCTTCGCCCGCATCATTCCTCGCAAGGTGTTGCAGGGCGCCCAAGCCCCTCTGCACGCTTGGCAGGGGCCCGGTGGTGGCCTGGAGCAACCCATTCCGCTGGCCAGACGCATCTGGGTGCTTTTGCTCAACGCCGGTTTGTGGGTCTATGCGGCCGACACCGCAAGCCACACGGCTTTCTGGGCCGCGCTTCCAGGGGCCTGTCTGGCCAGCACGCTGGTGTTGCTCGCCCTCATTGATTGGGACACCACCCTGTTGCCGGACCGGGTGGTCTTGCCTCTGGGGGTGGCGGGCCTGGCCGCAAGCCATGCCGGGTTTACCCCGCACAGCCTGCTCGAAGGTGCAGCATCGGCCGCCGTAGTGCTGGGCCTGCTGGGTGGGCTTGCCTGGGCATTCCAGCGCCTCAAAGGCGATAGTGGTCTCGGCGGTGGCGACCTCAAACTCCTGGCTGCACTGGCAACCTGGTGGGGTCTTGTCGGCGTGCTTTACGTCGTGTTGTGGGCCAGTATGGCTACCGTAGTCTGGTGTCTGGTGTGGCGTCGTTTCAAAGGCCTCGATCGACAAGCCGAATGGCCATTTGGTCCTGCCATTGCGCTGGCGGCACTTCTATGGGGCCTGTAGGCTGCTTTCCTAGGCCTCCGATGCACCGCGCTGCCCACTGTCCTGAAATAGGAATGCATTCCAAAATCATGTCCAGTCACCCCACGCCCTACGCAACCTTCCGGGACGCCTGATCTCTTCTGAAGGGCCCATGCGGCTAAGGAAGGGGAGCCACGGTTTCATTGAAGCACAGCAAACAAAACGATTGTGCCGGAGATCAGGGTGATTCACCTATCAGGCTATACCGCTGAAATCATCGGGAAGCAGGATGGTTGCAGATGGGGTTGCATTTATCCGCAAGTCCTGCTCCCGCTATGCGTTTAGATCCGTCATCCTGAACATGCTCTCGCCGGATTATGATGCCTGGTTGCAAGGAGATATCCTGTTCATTTTCTCCTCTATCCCGGTACCGGCGTCAACTGCAAACTGTCATCCTCGTATGAGGTCTCCGAGGGGGCGAGGTTGACATGTTGGGATCGCTGTCAGTAAAGTTGACGGTTGTCTTCAGCTCCTCCATCTTCATTTCGAGCTTCATCAGCGTGTTGCCGAGTTTCTCAATCTGGCTGTCATCGAGAAACCTGGCGTCGATTCGGTTCATGGCTTGAAAGAAATCGCCCCTCTATTCTGGTCATATTCAGAAAAAGTCATTTTTAATGGTATTGACAAATTCATATAGGTCAGATCACGTCTTTGTCTGTACGGTAAACAGGCCAAGATTTATATGTGAAAGTAGAATTGTGAGTTGACCACAGCGAATGAACTGAAGCTAAGGTGATTTTGACGTTGTTCGCGGGGCATGAAATGCTTGGAAATGTGTGTTGCAATATGTATAAATATCATGTTAAGAGCATCTCTGTTTACTGTCGTGAGCACTTTTTACGAGCGGCTGGAACGCAGAATCCGGAGTGTGCAGGTCACACAAGAGGAGCCCTGGTACCATGCAGGAGCGCGAAAGCAATAACGAAAGTGAGCTTGATGAAGCAGGATGAGCTTGGGCTTAATTTATGATCTAATACAGGGAAGGGCACTATCACATGCAACCAAGCCTGAGGCCGGCTGAAAACAACCCTGCAGTGCAACTGGGACTCAATATCCGTGTTGCGAGAGTCAGGGCAGGCTATTCCCGGGAAACGCTGTCGGCACTCAGTGGACTGTCAATGAACTACATCGGCATCGTCGAACGAGGCCTGAAAAACATCACCATCCTTAACTGTCAAAAGCTGGCGGAGGCACTTGGCACAAACATTTGCAATCTGCTCGAGGGCGTGTTTGATTCCGGTGCAAATTCTACGCCTTGATGCCGGAATGGTGAATTGTGCGAATGAGGATTCCCGCGAGGTCGTAGTAATCGTAGCTTCTCCCGTCCACCTCGATTTTTCCAGTGGATCCTGGTCTCGTGACTTGACCCCTGGAGCCCATATTTCCAGACCATTTTGGTTCAGGATATTGGGCTCAGGTCACCTGAACCTGTGCCCGACTTTTTGAGTCAAAATGGTTTAGAAAATTGAGCATGCCTCCAATAGCCGGATCCGCCTGAAGGATTGATTGGCAAGTTTGCTCTATATGGCAGCTATTACTTGCTTCATCTTTTCTGCAACGATGCGCGCCTCCTCCTGGACCTTCGGATTGCCGATCATGCCAAGTACCTTAACAGGATCCATGACCATAACCGCAGTTTTGCCATCATCCCTTGAATAAATTACGGCATTGCAGGGCAAAAGCGCGCCGAGATTGACTTCTGAACCAAGCACTTCATAGGCCAGTGAGGGATTGCAGGCACCAAGGATGATGTAGTTGCGAAACTCCTTCTGAAGCTTCTCTGCAAACTTTTTCCTGATGTCGATCTCGGTTATGATCCCGAAACCCTCCTTAGCCAGTTCCTGGCGTACCTTTTGTTCCGCTTCGGCAAACGGTATGTCAACGGTCTTTCCAAATGCATAGGTTGTCTTCAGTTCCATCGGTCAGCTCCTTTTGTTTTGCTTCACTCCGTTATCCTGATAACCCGCCTGAGCACCACAAGAGTTCTGAAATCCTTTTCGGATAGGTAACCCCCACCCGGAAAACTCTACTGCAGATTGGTCCGGTTTTCTTGGTGAGGGTCAGTGGTAGAGAACGGGGGAGAGTCGGCCTGAAAAAGGGGGAAATGGATTCTCAGTGAGTGGATATAAACGACAAAGCCTGCGATTTTTGGACTTTGTTGAGGACTAAGTTGTTCTTTTAATGGAAGATAGATTTCACTGCGGCGCGTGTAGTCCTCCGATCACTTTTTTAGTTGAATAAAACCCTGGTAACAGGGAAAATATCAGGGTTTTATTCAGGTTTCGACGGCTCCGACTACCGGAAACTCTTGTTGTTACTGACTCTTCGGTGTCATTATGAAAAATTATCAGGGAATAACAGGGAATTGCATCAGACTAAAAAAATCTGGATTGTTCGAGGTTTTATCCTTTGGAAAACGAAAAACTTTGTAATTTTAAGCAGCTTTGATTTCAGCTTTGATGGCCGCATTAACTGATCATCCCCCCTTCGTCAACCCTCGTTCTGAATGCCTGAGAGTCAAATCCTGTGCATCAAATAACTTCCTCTTTTCTGAGTACGTAGTTCCCGTTGTGTCGTTTTTTAGTGAAGCGCAGTGTTGTGAGTGTGACAGGTGTTTCTGGTACAATTTTGTGCTTTTCATGTCATGCGAGTCTAATGATCGTTCTTTTCGCATAAGTAGGTAACTGAACAGGGGGCCACTCAGCGCAGCATCCATTCAGTTTGATAGCCTGGCTGGCTTGCCCAAGATACTGATGGGGCGTGAGCCCAATATTCTGAAAAAAATGGGCGGGAAAATCGGGCTTAAGGCCAGCTAAAGAAGCTCTTTTCATTGAAACGGAGATACAGCATACTCGAAACCATTGCAATCATCCCTATTGTTCTCTGCTGGAAAAGTCATGTGAGGCTGCAATATGATGAGGATTGATGAAGAGAAGTTGAGTTTTATTAACCAAAACAGGAGATACGAATGATTAACTGGGATCAGATTGAAGGAAACTGGAAACAACTCAAGGGAAGAGTGCAGGTGCAGTGGGGTAAGCTCACGGATGATGATTTAGATGTTGTCGCAGGGAAACGAGAACAATTTCTCGGCAAGATTCAGGAGCGCTATGGCATTGCCAAAGAAGAAGCTGAAAAAATGGTTGACAAATGGGAGAAGTCTGCCGACGACTCATGGTTCTCAAAATGACGCATTAAGAGGCTGTATTTTTGGGGCGACATGATTTGGGGTGCAGGTGAGTTGTGCAAACAATATCCTGTGCCTCATTTTTTATCATACGGAACATGAGCCCAGCTTTCTGAACCGGAATGGTCTGGTAACTTGGGCTCCCGTCCTAAGCAGGAAACCACCTCCGCCGTTTAAAAAAATGAAGGAAAAAATGAGCATGATTACCATGAAAGACGGCACCCGGATCTACTACAAGGACTGGGGAAAGGGAACGCCCGTAGTTTTCAGCCATGGATGGCCGCTGAGTTCTGATAGTTGGGCAGCTCAGATGATGTTTCTGGCTTCAAACGGATACCGCTGCATAGCCCATGACCGTCGCGGCCATGGACGGTCAAGCCAGCCATGGAGTGGCAATGAGATGGATACTTATGCTGATGACCTCTCGGTGCTCATCGAAACGCTTGAACTGAAGGGTGCGGTACTGATTGGTTTTTCCGCAGGTGGGGGTGAAATTGCCCGTTATATTGGTCTGCACGGCACAAAACGAATCTCAAAAGCCGCGCTGATTGCCTCTGTTCCGCCATTGATGCTGAAAACGGCAGATAATCCCGACGGTTTGCCGATTGAAGTGTTCGACCAGATTCGCAAAAGTTCACTAGCTGACCGGTCACAGCTCTACAGGGATTTCGCCAGCGGCCCGTTTTTCGGAGCTAACAGAGAAAGCGCCAAGGTCTCACAGGGTATGATCGACTCATTCTGGCTCCAGGGAATGCAGGCTGGTCACAAAAACACTTTCGATTGTATCAAGGCGTTCTCCGAGACGGATTTCACAGAAGACCTCAAGAAATTCGATATACCGACATTGATCCTTCATGGTGACGATGACCAGATTGTCCCGATCAAATCGTCGGCTCTGCAATCAGCGAAGCTGGTGAAGAATGCGACTCTGAAGATTTACGAGGGAGCACCCCATGGATTGACTGACACGCATAAAGAACGGCTCAACAATGATCTGCTGGAATTCCTGAGAAGTTGAAATTTGTTTTGCTGCCGCTTGATGGTGTGGGGAGAACGGTACTGTCTCGTGGACGTGAGCTCAACTTTCCGAACCAAAATGATCTGGTAACTTGGGCTCATGTCCGTTGTAATTATAAAAATAACATTACCATCACCCGGATGAATGTCCGGTAGACCTTTCAACTGGTACCAAATCATCCTGTATGTTGCATGCCTTTTACAAGACGCAATTTGAGCGCATTCTTGGTGATGCCGATATCAAAATAGGCGGCAACCGTGAGTGGGACATTCATGTCCTTAAACCGGAACTCTACCGGCGTGTAATTACTCAGGGGAATCTCGGCCTGGGTGAGGCATATATGGAAGGATGGTGGGACTGTGACAGGCTTGAAGAGTTTTTTTGCCGCATCATCGGGTCCAACGCTGAGGACAAAGTTTCTTCTCCTGTAATGCTGATCGGGAAGGCGTTCAGCCAGTTATACAACATGCAGCGTATTTCAAGAGCCTTCAAGGTGGCAGAAAAGCATTACAATATCGGGAATGACCTCTTTAAAGCAATGCTTGACAAGCGTATGCTCTACAGCTGTGCTTACTGGAAAGTTGCGAGCAACCTTGAAGAGGCCCAGGAAAAGAAGCTTGACCTGATTTTCCAGAAGTTGCAGCTCAAACCGGGAATGAATGTTCTGGATATCGGGTGCGGATGGGGGGGGGCCGCACAGTTCGCTGCAGAAAAATACGGAGTAACGGTTCATGGAGTAACAGTTTCAACAGAACAGGCGGCCATTGCAAGGGAGTGCTGTGCGGGTCTGCCAGTGAAAATCGAAGTTGTCGACTACCGCAAACTGCGGGGTTCATTTGACAGAATCTATTCCATCGGTATGTTCGAGCACGTTGGTTACAAGAATTATCGGGAATACTTCAAGGTTGTCGACCAATGTCTGAAAAAAGACGGCTTGACTTTGCTGCACACAATCGGTGGAAACAGATCGAGCACCTGTGTTGAACCATGGGCCAATAAATACATCTTTCCAAACGCAAATGTCCCTTCGGCCAGTCAGATCACCGCAAACTATGAGGGGCTTTTTACGCTCGAGGATTGGCATGTCTTTACCTATGACGATTACGCCCGGACGCTGTTGGCGTGGTATGAAAATATCGAGAAGAGTTGGCCTTTGCTGCAGCCACGATATAACGAAGAGTTTCAACGAATGTGGCGTTACTACCTCTTGAGCTGCACAGGTGGATTTCGGGCCAGACACAACCAGCTATGGCAATTGCTGCTGTCAAAAAACGGTATTAAAGGCAGTTACAGCATCCCTAGATAGATGGATAGTGCATCAAACGCGAGATGAGGTCTATGTATCGGCAACAGGTGGCGGAGACAGGATTGTCGATAAATTCATTGAATTGCGACAGTGCCATTCAGATCCATGAGCCGTGAGTTCCTGGCTTAAATTCGCCAATTATTTGTCTGCCATGATGGGGCCACTTCAAGGCGCAGAGTCCGTTATTTTATTATTGAGAATAGGCGTTTGAGAATGGGGTTGTCAGCGAGGCCTGCAACAGTCGGAAAATGATTCTCAAACGATAGTATAAACACGAAAGCCCGCATGGTGCGGGCTTCTTGCGTGGGATTTGATTGTTTCGTCCAGAGACTGGACTACCTGGCGGAGAGGGTGGGATTCGAACCCACGGTACACTTGCGCGCACAACGGTTTTCGAGACCGTCCAATTCAACCACTCTTGCACCTCTCCAGGTGATTCGGATGTAATGATCGACAACGCCGACCACTAAAATCAGTGACAATAAAATCAAAATCCTTCAAATTTCCGCGTTTTTGGGAGGATTGGCGCTCATCTTTTTTCTTTTTTTATGCGATCCTGTTCATTGGCAGGGAAGGCTGACAAAGGTCTGAAGATCACTTGCGGATGCCCTGGATGTTTATGGCCATTTCGTTCACCTCGGGAACGGGGCGACAGAAGAAAATATGGCAATTTCAAAATAATCGTCCGGGATGGTGTATATACCAGATATGATCCCGAAAAAGTCGGGGCCGGAACGACCAGGTCAGGAGATGTGTGCCTTAGTGGCACAGGAAGGAGAAACAAACAACGGTTATGCAATGAGAGCCAGTCGGTTGATGTCGGTTATCGGCGTTTTCATCCTGACGATGGTGTCGATTATATCGCTTGCCGGACTGCCGGTCAGCCTGGAATCGGTGAGGAACATCCCTTATCATCCCGTCATCAGGTACTCTTCGGACCAGATGGAGGTCAGGAGCATCAGGCTGGTCAACGGCATCCATGAAAAAGGACGCCGGTACGTTGATCAGGATTATGAGTTCCTTCGTGCAGGCCAGGTGGCGCTCGGAGATCTGAACGGAGACGGCCGGACAGATGCCGCGGTGGTGCTCTATCACATGAATGGCGACAGGAAAATGACGCAGGTCGCGGTCGTCCTCGACATCAACGGGACCCCGGTCCACGTGGCATCGCGTGAGTTCGGGGAGGGAACCGAGGTCATGGAGCTGAAGTGCTCCCGATCTCTCCTTCCTGACAAAAGAACCGGACAGATGGTTAACAGAGGTGAGGTGAGTGCGCAGGTGAGCAACGAAAAATATTGCAACGGACAGGGCGAGACGGTGACCTATATTTTCGAGGGCAACCGGCTCGCCGGTCCGAATCCCTTCAGTCGGAAATGAGCAGCTTCGGTGTGGAAATGATGAAAATCAGGCTGTCGTAAAATTTCTTTCGGGTAGCTGGCGGGAGTTTGGTCAATCCGTGCCTGTCCAGTCCATTCAAACATTCGTTGAAGCGTATCGGGAAATTCCCGCAGCTTCGGGAGGTGAGTATCACATTCGCACATTTACCGGCAGGATACATAGCCTGCAGTTTGCTCTACGCTAAATTTGAGCAACGTATAAGTTCCTATAAGGCCTATCTTTTCTGGGGATTGCTGGGCTCGGTGGCTCCCGATCTGGATTACTATTACAAGGAGATGTTCGATCCTTCAGAGAACCCGTCCCATCATCACTATTTTACCCATTACCCGTTTTTCTGGTTGATCCTCTGGGTGCTTTCGCTTTTGTGGCTCGGATTGAACCGGCGGGGTCAGGGTCCGGTATCCGCGTTTGTGTTTTCTCTTGGAGGCATTATCCACAACTTTCTGGATACCGTGGTGGGGCGTATATACTGGTTCGCGCCATTTTCCTTTGAAAAATATGGTATCGTCTCCCTCGTCCGGAACTATGATCCCTCGATGCTGCCGGATTTCTGGAACTGGGGATACGGCGTTGAATTAATTATTACGCTCTGGGCCGTGTATCTCTGGTCCAGGAGTGGCAGGCGAAGGGGCTCACGGAGATCTGCCGGATTATGATCGGCCTTCGGTTTTCCGTCAGTCATTGAGGTCGGCGTCACGTCACGTGGACAGCGGGGGGTTCTGCACTGGACGCCGGTCGTTCCTGGCGATCAGGAGTTGTTGCCTTTGGGCTCCTCTTTTTTGTCGTAGGAAACAATAGGTTTCCTGACATCCTCTTCAAAATCCGATTGAGCTTTCTTGAACTCTTTCATGCCGATTCCCAGCCCTTTCATCAGGTCCGGGAATTTTTTTGGCCCGAAAAGCAGGATGACAATTCCTCCGATAAGAACCAGATCCATTTGACCGAACATGCTGTTTCTCCTGAAAGTTATTGGCGAGTGAGTGCGCACATCAATGGCACAGGTGGTTGGTGAGCCCTGGATAAGGCTGATGGGCCATATGCCGTCCATTACGTGGTTTCATAATAAGCAATGGACGAAGGATCACAAAATTCCTAAATGGGCAGAGGCCCTGGGGGTGGGTTGCCGGGGAATGCAGAAAACAAAAAAGCCTCCGGGTCGGAGGCTTTTTTGTTTTCTGCTGAGCGGGAAACGAGACTCGAACTCGCGACCCCAACCTTGGCAAGGTTGTGCTCTACCAGCTGAGCTATTCCCGCTTAAGAGTTGTGATTATAGGCATAATTCCGGTTTTGTGCAAGTGGCATTTTCAGTGTCACTTCTGCCGTTATGGTATTTGGGGCAAGCCGGGTTGAATGTCGGGCAGCTGAAGAAAGGGAGGGGCGCCGGTCGGGTATTCCCTTCTGAAATGGCATAAAAAAAGGAAACCTCCGAACTGGAGGCTTCCTTTTTACTACTGAGCGGGAAACGAGACTCGAACTCGCGACCCCAACCTTGGCAAGGTTGTGCTCTACCAGCTGAGCTATTCCCGCTTGAGAGGCCTCATTATAGGGATATTTCCGGATTCGTGCAAGAGGTCTGTGATTGATTTTTTAAAAAATGATCAGCAGGCGACGGGTGCCTGAAGTTTAAGCTCCTGCATGATCGTGCCCATATCCTTGTCCCCGCGTCCCGAGAGGTTGACCACGATCACCGACCCTTTCGGCATCATCGGAGCTCGCATCATGGCGTAATGCACTGCGTGAGCCGATTCGAGCGCGCAGATGATGCCTTCGGTCTTGGCTAAGGCGTCGAGGGCGTCGAGGGCCTCGCGGTCGGTGGCCGAGGTGTACTTGGCGATCCCTTTGCGCTGCAGGTAGCAGTGTTCCGGTCCGACACCGGGGTAGTCGAGTCCTGCCGAAATGGAGTGGGCCTCCTCCACCTGTCCGAATTCGTCCTGGAGGAGCTTCATCATGGCACCGTGCAGCACGCCGATTTCTCCCTTGGTGAGGGATGCGGCATGTTTGCCTTCGAGACCTTCCCCGGCTGCTTCAACGCCGATGAGTTCAACCTCCTTTGAGTCCGGTATGAAGTCGTAGAACATGCCGATGGCGTTGCTGCCTCCGCCGACGCAGGCTACGACCACTTCAGGAAGGCGGCCGATCTGCTCGATGGACTGGCGTCGTGTTTCCCGTCCGATGACGGACTGGAAATCCCTGACCATCATGGGGTAGGGATGCATGCCGATGACCGATCCGACGATGTAGAATGTCTCTTCAGGGTTGTTCATCCAGTCGCGGATCGCTTCGCTTGTCGCGTCCTTGAGGGTCCTCGTGCCGGCGGTTACCGGACGGACGGTGGCGCCGAGGAGCTTCATCCTTGCGACGTTCGGGGCCTGGCGACGGATGTCCTCCTCTCCCATGTAGACGATGCATTCGAGGTCGAACAAGGCGCAGACGGTCGCGGTGGCGACGCCGTGCTGGCCGGCGCCGGTCTCGGCGATGACCCTTTTCTTTCCCATGCGCTTAGCAAGGAGGACCTGTCCGAGCGCATTGTTGATCTTGTGGGCGCCGGTATGGCAGAGGTCTTCACGCTTGAGCCAGATGTCCGCGCCGCCGAGCTTTTCGCTGAGCCGCCGGGCGTGGTACAGCGGTGTCGGTCGGCCGACATAGTCGCGGAGCAGGCTGTCGAGGGGCGCATGGAACTCGGGGTCTTCCTTGGCTTTCAGGTACTCTTTTTCGAGATCCGAAGCGTTTTTTATGAGTGTTTCCGGGATGAATTTGCCGCCGAAGGTGCCGAAATGGCCGGATGCATCGGGAGCGTTGTAGACAACCTTCGTCATGAAGCTTTAACTGTTGTTATGAATGTGGATGCGAGACGAACGCAACGTGCGCCCGTGGTGCGTCTTTACTGAAATATAGAAACCTTTGCCTCATTTCAACATCGACACGAGGCCATGCGCATCATGCCGATGCAATTTTTTCAGGAATGTGACTGCCGCCTGATGTTCGTGAATGGCGGTCAAAAAGTCAAAGGTTTCATATATTCAGTTTTCATAACCGGATGGGGCCGTCGCAAGTCCTGCCGTCAACCCAGCTGCTTCTGCCTGTGAGATTTTTCAAGTCATTGAAAGTTCTTGGCCTGGTACTTTTCGTCAACATGACGGACGGGATCCTGCCGGCACGTGCGGGAGACGGGGAAAAGACGCCGCCCGGAAAGAGGTCTGCGGCATCCCGTCCCGACAGCCTGGCGAAGAAACGGGAGGAGCTGGACTCGACGATCGTCTATACCGCAAGGGACTCGCTGATCTACAATTTCGACAAGCGTACCGCCGATCTTTTCGGAAAAGCGAAGGTCGATTACAAGGACATGAAGCTCACGGGCCCGAAAATCACCGTCGATCACATCGCAAGGACGGTCCATACCAGGGCCTCGGCTGACTCCTCCGGCAAGCTCTCCGAGCTTCCGGTTTTCACCGACAAGGCCGGTACGTTCACAGCCGAGACGATGACCTATAACTACAGGACCCGCAAAGGGCTGACGTCCAACGTCACTTCGAGGGATGCCGAGGGCATCTATTCCGGCTACCAGGTCAAGCGGCTGCCTTCAGGCGTGCTCTACATCAGGGACGGCATCTACACCACCTGCGACCTGGATGAGCCGCATTACTGGTTCGCGGGCAAGAACATGAAGATCATTCCCGATGAACGCCTTGTGGCCCGTCCGATGGTTATGTGGATCCACCCGGAGATTTTCCATCGTCGACTGCCAAAAATCCCGCTGCTTCCACTGCCGTTCATGTCCGTTCCCATTTCGAACAAGCGTGCTTCGGGCTTTCTGTTCCCAAGCATCGGCAACGACAGCAAGCGCGGCGCCATCTTTTCCGATCTCGGCTATTTCTGGGCCATCAACGACTACTCCGACCTGCGGCTTGAGAGCGATGTCGCGATCAACGGGAGCTGGCGACTGGGCGAACGGTTCCGATATAACAGCCGGAACCGGTTCAGCGGCTCGATCGAAAGCCAGTACGAGACCTACGTGCTCAACCATCCGGACGATCCCCAATACCTCGAGTACAAAAACTGGTACATGAGGATCATCCACCATCAGCAGTTCGATCCGACGGCAAAGCTGGACATGAACCTCCAGTACATCGGCGGCGACCGGTATTATGACGTCAACTCGATCAACCCGGAAGCTATCATCACCCAGCAGGCGACTTCGTATGCCTCGTTCTCCAAGTCATGGGACGAGGGGAACCGTGTGTTCTCGCTGGGCTATCAGCGGGTTTCGTCACTGGTCGCCGAAAACATTACCGAGAGCCTGACCGGTTCCCTCTACCAGAGCAGGATATACCCGTTCCGGTCGCTGTTCGGCGTCTCGCAGACCGACTGGCGTTCACGGTTCTCCCTCCAGCCCAGCGCCTCCTTCTCGGGCCAGTTCACCAATCTCGAAGGCGTGCATGCCGACCTGTACACCGGTAACGCAGGCATGAACGTCAACTATCTGCAGGACTTCGCACCCGGCTACAGGGCGACGTTCACCCAGGGGTTCAATTTCCAGGAGCAGTACCGGACGGCAACGAACCAGGAGGCTCTGTCCGGAAACAGCATACAGCTGCCGTTCACGGTTCAGTCGACGCTCTTCAGATACCTCAACCTCACGCCCTCGCTTACCTTTACCAGCTACAGGGTCAACAGCACGGTCAGGCAATATTACGACGACGTCACGAATACGGTGAAGTCTGATGTCGTCAACCAGCCGGCAGAGTACTCGACGGCGATTTTCTCGGTGAGCGCCCAGACCAGGCTTTATGGCGCCATGAACACCGGGCTGCTGGAGGATTTCATCGGACTGAAAGCTATCCGGCACACCTTCATCCCGACGATCACCTTCAGCTACAATCCCGACTACCAGGGGGCAGGGTACGACTATTACGGATCATATTACAATCCGGTCAGCCAGTCGCTGGTGCGTTACAATCGGTTCGGGTCGTCGCTCTACAGCAATGTACCCCAGGCGCAGCGTTTTGTGGGGATCAGCATCCAGAACCTCATCAACGGCAAGTTTCGCAGCCGTGGAACTTCGGCCGACCCGGGATCGGATGCTTCAGTTGGCGAAAAGACGGTCCAGCTGCTTTCCGTGACGGGGGCTACCGGTTACAATTTCGCGGCCGACTCGCTGCGCATCGCCCCGCTGAACCTGACGGCGTCGAGCAATGCGTTATCACCGGGGTTTCTGATGACTGCTGGGGCCAGCTACGATTTTTACACCTTCGATCCCGCGACCGGCGCCAGGATCAACAAACTCAACAGCGATACCGGAAAGGGGCTGCTCCGCCTGGTGGGCGGCTATCTGAACATGAGCATGAGCGTCGGCGGCAACCTTCGTGAGCGGTATGATGTTGCGCACGACAGTCGTGAGTCGATCCTCCGGGCCGATGGGACGAAGGTCGACCAGGCTATTTTCAGGGACCGCTTCTCCAACGGCGAACTGGTCGAATTCAGCCCCCTGCTGCCCTGGTCGCTCCGTGCTTCGCTTTATCTGATCAGTGACAGGAGCAATCCCCTGAAGCCTGCGAACTCTGCACTCCTGAACTCGACCGGCAGGATCGCCCTTTCCCGGCATTGGCAGGCAGGGTTCAATACCGGCTATGACATGGTCAACAGGGAGCTCATTTTCCCCACGCTCATCCTCTACCGTGACCTGCACGATTTCCAGTTCAGGTTCCAGTGGGTTCCTACCGGCCAGTACCGGAGCTACCAGCTCGAGATCGCCATGAAACCTGCCCAGCTCAAGGACATCCGTTACAAGGCAAGCTCTGCTTATTGAGGCGAATTTTTTACCTGGAGCGTCTTGCCGGGAGCGCCGAGCTCCAGCTCGGCTTCTTCTCTTGATTTCTTATAGTAAGATCACCAGCAGGGATTCGTACTTGTCACGGCATACTTTAGCTTTGCGAGGTTTCGTGTGCCGAGCTGGAGCTCGGCGCTCCCGGGTTTTAGGATTCGGGTGCTCAGTCCAGCTGGTCGAGAATTTTCTCGAGACGGGCATTGAACGCCTCGTGGGCATCGTGATGGATGCAGTGGGCGGCCTTGGGGATGATGAACGCCCCAGCCTGGGGGAGCAGTTCCTGGAACTCGGGGATGATCTTGTGCGGAGGCAGCGCCGTGTCTTCCGCACCCCAGACCAGCCAGGCATCCCCCTTGTAGTTGCAGGGCTTGAGCTGGTCGAGCAGGAAGTCCTGCGGCCTCCTCGATGGTGAGAGGTAGGAGAATATCGCCCCCCGGTCCTGAAGCGGTCGTGCGAACTGGTTGACGAGGTTCAAGTCGACCTTCTTCTGGTTGTAATAGGTCGGCGCGAGGCTCTGGCTGACTCCTACCGGGTTGGCGAACGCCGCGAACAGCACCTCGCCGATCACGGGCGAACCGACAAGCCCGAAAAATGCCTTCGCCATGCCGTCCATGCTGTCGCCGTAGAGCCCCGAAGGGTTCGCGAGCACCAGCGCCCGGACTCCTCCAGGATTCAGATGGGAATAGACGATGCCGCTGGCAGCGCCCATCGAGTGACCCACCAGTATCACTTTTTTCAGCTGTTTCAGATGCATGAACGCCTCGATCTGTGCTGCGAACAGCTCCAGGCAGTAGCGGATGTTGGGTTTTTCCGACTGTCCGAACCCGATCAGGTCCATGGCGTAGATCCTGTACCTGTTTTCGAAAGCCGGGATATTCAGGTTCCAGTGCTCGAGCATGCCGCCGTACCCGTGGATGAAAAGCAACGGCGTGAATGGCGAATCAGCCGGTCCGTACTCCTGGTAACGGATCTTGGCTTCCTTCCCTTCGGCGAACTGCCAGATGAACCAGCGATCTTTGGGTGTGTTCTGCATGTGGATATCTGAAAAAGAGGGATTTTCGGTTCAGGGGAAGGTCGTTTACCATGGAGATCGATTCATCCTGAAAATATAGTCCATGTGGCCGTTAAAAAAAGATGATTGTGGGATTTTCGGGAAATAGGCTTAAATTGATCCTGTTTAGCAACCCAACGTCGACCATGCTACAGGTATCAAGAAAATTCGAATACGGCCTGCATGCCGTGACCTACCTCGCCCTGCAGGGCCCCGGACGGGTCGTGACGGTCAAGGAGATGGCCCTGGAGATCGGCTTTTCCCAGGTTTTCCTGGCCAAGGCAATGCAGAACCTCAAGAAAGCCGGCATTGCCCGGTCGGTACAGGGCGTAAAGGGCGGGTACATGCTCGGCAGGCCTCCGGATAAGATAACGGTGGCCGACATCGGCCTGGCCATCGAGGGTGAGCCGCATCTGATGCGCTGTTCCCAGGAGAACTGCCAGTGCGAGATCGAGGCGAACTGCCACCACAAAGGATACATGATCAACCTGCAGTTGAGGATTCATGACCTGCTCGGCGAGACGACCATCGACGTGCTGCTCGAGCGCTTCGGAAAACGGTGAATGGTTACGTCCGCGAAATCGTTACATTTCCTCACAGTCTTTAAAAGGCACCTCTAAAAAGTGTAATGAGCAGCCAGGGTTCGAGGCGGATGGAGCGCAGAAACCGGAGTGTCCCGACTTGTCGGGACAACGCAGAAATCTGGTTGCGTAACAAGTTTTTAGATGTGCCCTCAAGTACCCGGAACATTTCATGCATCACCGTAACGATGAATTACCTGCCGTGACCGTAGATAAACCGAATGGAAGGAGCGCCGGATCCCTACCTGATATCGTGCTCGGCGGCGTCACGACACACAACCTCAAACACATAACCGTCCGGATTCCCCGAAACCGGTTCGTCGTCCTGACCGGCCTGAGCGGCTCAGGCAAGTCGAGCCTCGCGTTCGACACCCTGTATGCGGAGGGGCACCGACGGTACGTCGAATCGCTTTCGGCATATGTCCGTCAGTTCCTCGAGCGGATGCCGAAGCCGGAGATCGAGACGGTCGAGGGGATCGCTCCGGCCATCGCCATCGAGCAGAAAGCCCTTCCGAAAAACCCGCGCTCAACTGTCGGCACGGTCTCGGAGATCTATGATTACCTGCGCCTGCTCTATGCGAGGATCGGCAAGATCTACTCCCGCGACACGAACGAGCTGGTGCTGAAGCATACTCCCGAGGATGTGAGCCTGCAGGCCCGATTTTTCGACGATGGCGCGCGCTTCTATGTCGGTTATCCGTTTCCCTGCCACCATGACTTGAGCCATCACGACTGCTCGACGGCCGAAGAGCTCAAGAACCTCCTCCAGAAAGGCTTTTTCAGGCTTCTCAGGGAGGATTCGGTGCTCGACATCTCCGATGCCTCCGTGCGGTCCGAGGTCGAGGGCATGGACCGGAAAGCCCTGAAAGAGCTGCTGGTGCTGGTTGACCGGTTCGTCGCCAAACAGGATGAGAAGGTTTATGGCAGGGTCGCCCAGGCGGCCGAGAGCTGCTTTGCCGAATCGGGCGGCAACGCCGTGATCAGGGTGGCCGGCGGAAAGGATTTCCGGTTCAGCGACCGGCTTGAACTGGATGGCGTGGTCTACCAGGAGCCTTCGCCGCAGCTCTTCGCCTTCAACTCTCCGATCGGGGCCTGTTCGACCTGCCAGGGGTTCGGCAGGATCGCCGGCATCGACGAGGACGCGGTCGTGCCTGACAAGTCACTGTCGATTGCCGAGGGCGCCATATCGTGCTGGAACTCCGAAAAGTACTCATGGTACCTCAAACAGCTCCTCCAGATCGCTCCGGATGTCGGCATACCGGTCGACGTGCCTTACGAGAAGCTCGGTTACGTGCACAAGGAGATGATCTGGCGGGGGATACCCGAAAAGAGTTATAAGGGGCTGCGTCCGTTTTTCTCCGATATCGAGAAGGATGCGGGCTACAAGGTGCATTATCGCGTTTTCCTGAGCCGTTACAGGGGCTATGCGACCTGCCCTGAATGCGAGGGGTCGCGTCTCAACCTGGATGCCCGCCTCGTGCGTGTCTCCGGGAAAAACATCGGCGAGGTGACCCGCATGACCATCGCTGATGCCCACGCTTTTTTCACCAACCTCGAGATTTCGCAGTTCGACCGAAGCGTGGCTGACGCCGTGCTGCAGGAGATCACCAAACGGCTCGGATACTTACTCGACGTCGGGCTCGATTACCTGACGCTCGACAGGCTGACCCATTCCCTCAGCGGAGGGGAGTTCCAGAGGATCAACCTGTCGACCTCGCTCGGCTCGCCGCTGGTCGGTGCCATCTACATCCTCGACGAACCGAGCATCGGGTTGCACCAGAGCGATTCTGCCCGGCTCGTGGCGCTGCTCAAGCGCCTGCGCGACCTGGGCAACACCGTGGTGGTCGTCGAGCACGACCGCGAAATCATCGAAGCGGCCGACGAGGTGATCGACCTCGGCCCGAGGGCCGGCCGGCTCGGCGGCGAGGTGGTGTTTCACGGGCCCCCTTCGGCCATGGCAACCGCCTCGGGCTCCCTCACGGTCGACTACCTCACCGGACGGAAGGTCATTGCCGTGCCCGAACAGCGCCGCAAGCCGGATTTCTCATCCTGCATCGAGATCACCGGGGCCATGCAGAACAACCTGCGCAACATCGACGTTACCTTCCCCCTCGGGGTGATGACCTGCGTGACCGGGGTGAGCGGTTCAGGCAAGTCGACACTCGTGAACGACATCCTCAAGCTCGGCATCATCCGGGAAAAAGAGGGGTCGCGGGAAAAGGTCGGGACTCACAGGAGCATCACCGGCATCGAACTGGTGGAAAGCGTCGAGCATGTCGACCAGTCGCCCATCGGCAAGTCGAGCCGCAGCAATCCGGCCACCTACCTGAAGCTTTTCGACGACATCAGGCAACTGTTCGCCTCTACCCGCGAAGCCCGAGAAAAGGGCTGGAAGCCGGGGTACTTCTCGTTCAATATCCCCGGCGGGCGCTGCGAGGCGTGCGCCGGGGAGGGCAGCGTCAAGATCGAGATGCAGTTCCTGGCCGACATCGAGGCCGTCTGCGAGGACTGCGGAGGCAAGCGCTACAAGTCTGCAACCCTCGAAGTGAAGTACAAGGGGCTGTCGATCGCCGAGGTGCTCGAACTGACGGTAAGCGAAGCGAGGGAGTTTTTCAGCACCGACAAGGCGATCCAGAAGAAGCTGCTGGTGCTCGAAGAGGTAGGCCTCGAATACATCCGCCTCGGTCAGTCCTCCAGCACCCTTTCAGGCGGCGAGGCCCAGCGGCTGAAGCTCGCGCACTTCATCTCGCGGGCCGATGTCAATAACACCCTCTTCATCTTCGACGAGCCGACGACCGGTCTCCATTTCGACGACATCTCCAAGCTGGTTCGATGTTTCGACAAGCTGCTCGAGCAGAACAACTCGCTGGTCATCATCGAACACAACCCCGATATCATCAAGCAGGCCGACTGGGTCATCGACCTCGGCCCGGGCGCGGGCGTCAGGGGAGGGGAGGTCGTGGCAGTAGGCACCCCCGAACAGATCTGCGCCAACGAAGCGTCACTGACCGGCAAGCACCTGCGGGCGTATCTGGAAGAGGGGTAAAGGACAACAGTGACGGCAAGGACTACAAGGACAGCAGGGGTGTAGCCCCGGGCTTCAGCCTCCCACATTCAGGAGTGGCTTTAGCCCGACGGACATTCAACTCTTACATTCTCTTGTGTGGCCCCGGGCTTCAGCCCGAGGGATCCGATATCCAATTAATTTATCGGGTTTTAACCCAACCCTCCTTCTCGGCTTACGCCGGGTTTCAACCCAGCACAGGGTCAGCGAAGATATTGGGCTGAAGCCCGGGAAGTTTTTTTTGGGTATTCTGCTCCCCCGGCTGAAGCCGGGGGCTACACAGGAGAATGTAAGAGTTGAATGTCCGCAGGGTTAAAACCCTGCTGAGTATGGGACGGTGGTTTTGGCAGATCTTCGGGTTCCTGTGGCTAATGTCCGCAGGGTTAAAACCCTGCTGAGTATGGGACGGTGGTTTTGGCAGATCTTCGGGTTCCTGGGCTAATGTCCGCAGGGTTAAAACCCTGCTGAGTATGGGACGGTGGTTTTGGCAGATCTTCGGGTTCCTGGGCTAATGTCCGCAGGGTTGAAACCCTGCTGAGTATGGGACGGTGGTTTTGGCAGATCTTCGGGTTCCTGTGGCTAATGTCCGCAGGGTTGAAACCCTGCTGAGTATGGGACGGTGGTTTTGGCAGATCTTCGGGTTCCTGTGGCTAATGTCCGCAGGGTTAAAACCCTGCTGAGTATTGGACGGTGGTTTTGGCAGATCTTCGGGTTCCTGTGGCTAATGTCCGCAGGGTTAAAACCCTGCTGAGTATGGGACGGTATTTTCGTGAGTATTTTTGTTTTCCTGCGACGAAAGGGACGACGGACATTCGTCACCGGAATCTGAAAATCCATCGTCAAAACCGTCCCATATTCAGGAGTGGCTTTAGCCCGACGGACATTCGAATCTTGAAATTCTCCCCGTGTAGCCCCGGGCTTGAGCCCGGGGGAGGGAGCGGAACCTCCTCAGATATTCATCTTCAGCGGATCGTCCTCCAGCGCGCCGCCGTGGAGGCGGATGTGGGGGAAATGCGACTTCGAGGTGCGTTCCGTCCATGCGTCGCCGCCCTCCTGTACATCCGACTCGTTCTCCGAAACAGATACCCGGTTCGAAGCCAGTGCCACGATCTCCCGCAGAATCTCGTGGTTGTGCCTGTCGGCACCGGTCGCCACGTCGTCCCTGATTTTCGAGGAGATGCTCTCCAGTTTCTCGAGCGTGACCTTACCTATGGCGGCGAGCATTGCAGGGGTCCTTTTGTTCCGGTCTTCCGGCATCATGGTCGAAAGCAGTAGGTTGAGTGTGTCAGTGGCACCCAACGATAAAAAAATATTTGCTGCCCGGAAATCTTTTTTTTATAATGATTCCATCTGTTAGCACTCTCCGTTGGCGAGTGCTAAAGAGCCTGAAGCTTTTTCAGGCAGTATTTTTACATCAAGCTATCATACAACTCAAACGAAACAGAAAGACAATGAACTTGAAACCATTAGCTGATCGAGTTATTGTTAAGGCCGCGCAGGCTGAAGAGAAGACCAAGGGCGGACTGTACATCCCCGATACCGGCAAAGAGAAGCCGCAGTACGGTGAGGTCGTCGCTGTCGGTCCCGGCAAGGTTTCCGACGCAGGCCAGGTTGTCACCATGCAGGTGAACGTCGGCGACAAGGTGCTGTACGGAAAATATTCCGGCACCGAAGTCCAGGTCGAGGGTGAGGACTACCTGATCATGCGCGAGTCCGACATCTTCGCTATTCTCGCCTGAACAGTACAAACAAGTATTTTAACAATTCCTAAAGGAGGAAAGCTTTACGATGACTGCTAAAGATATTCTCTTTGATTCAGACGCCAGGGCAAAACTCAAAGTAGGCGTAGATAAACTTGCCAATGCCGTGAAAGTCACGCTGGGCCCAGCCGGCCGCAACGTGCTCATCGACAAGAAGTTCGGCGCACCCACCTCGACCAAGGACGGCGTCACCGTCGCCAAGGAGATCGAGCTTGCCGACGCAATCGAGAACATGGGCGCCCAGATGGTGCGCGAAGTTGCATCCAAGACCAGCGATGTCGCCGGTGACGGTACCACCACCGCAACCGTGCTCGCCCAGGCCATCTACCGCGAAGGCCTGAAGAACGTGGCCGCAGGCGCACGTCCGATCGACCTGAAGAGGGGCATTGACCGCGCTGTCCGCGAAGTCGTCCTTGAGCTCCGCAACATCAGCCGCAGCATCTCCGGCAAAAAGGAGATCGCCCAGGTCGGCACCATCTCCGCCAACAACGATCCTGAAATCGGCGAGCTGATTGCCGAGGCCATGGAGAAGGTCGGCAAGGACGGCGTCATCACCGTCGAGGAAGCAAAAGGCATGGACACCGAGCTGAAGGTTGTCGAGGGCATGCAGTTCGACCGCGGCTACCTCTCCCCGTACTTCGTGACCAACCCGGAGACCATGGAAGCCGAGCTTGAAGAAGCGCTCATCCTGATCCACGACAAGAAGATCAGCAACATGAAGGAGCTGCTTCCGATCCTCGAGAAGTCTGCCCAGTCCGGCCGTCCGCTGCTCATCATCTCCGAAGACATCGAGGGCGAAGCTCTCGCAACCCTCGTGGTCAACAAGCTTCGTGGTACCCTGAAGGTCGCAGCCGTGAAGGCTCCTGGCTTCGGCGACCGCCGCAAGGCCATGCTCGAGGATATCGCCATCCTCACCGGCGGCACCGTCATCTCCGAAGAGAAGGGCTACAAGCTCGAGAACGCAACCGTGGCTTACCTCGGTCAGGCCGGTCGCATCAACATCGACAAAGACAACACTACCATCGTTGAGGGCAAGGGCCAGCAGGACGCGATCAAGGCTCGCATCAACGAGATCAAGGGCCAGATCGACAAATCGACCTCCGACTACGACACCGAGAAGCTGCAGGAACGCCTTGCAAAGCTCTCCGGCGGCGTTGCCGTGCTCAACATCGGCGCATCGACCGAAGTCGAGATGAAAGAGAAGAAAGCCCGTGTCGAGGACGCACTGCACGCAACCCGCGCAGCCGTCCAGGAAGGCATCGTGGTCGGTGGCGGCGTCGCCCTGATCCGTGCCATCAAGGGCCTTGCCAATGCAAAGCCTGACAACGAAGACCAGAAGACCGGTATCGACATCATCCGCCGTGCGCTCGAAGAGCCGCTCCGCCAGATCGTTGCCAACACCGGCACCACCGACGGCGCAGTCGTCCTCGAGAAGGTCAAGAACGGCGAAGGTGACTTCGGCTTCAATGCCCGCACCGAGCAGTACGAGAACCTGGTAGAGGCCGGCGTGGTCGACCCGACCAAGGTTACCCGCAGCGCGCTTGAGAACGCCGCTTCGGTTGCCAGCATCCTGCTGACCACGGAAGCCTGCATCACCGACGTGAAGGAAGAGAAGTCCGACATGCCTGCGATGCCTCCCGGCGGCATGGGCGGTATGGGCGGCATGTACTGATCTCTTTCGTACATACCTTGCAAAAAGGCCGGCGTTCGCCGGCCTTTTTGTTTTGGGGGGATTTTGGCGTGCCCTTTTGCCGGGAGCGCCGAGCTCCAGCTCGGCATCTTGCATTTTCTGTTGATCCGCTCTTCTTAAGGGATCGAAGCCCTAAGTTCCGGAAGAGGTATTCCGGGCTTCGCCCGTGTGCTGAGCTGGAGCTCGGCGCTCCCAGGTTTTCATAAGACTCCCATATTCAGTTTACGCGAGAAATGCCTATCTTTAACGAACTTGAATCAACCGATCCTCGAGGTTTCAACATGAGAGCAGTACTGCTGGTCAGCGGGGGCATGGACAGCCTCGTCGCGACCGCGATGGCCCACCACCAGGGGTTCGACCTGGCCGCCATGCATGTCAATTACGGTCAGCGGACCTGGAACAAGGAGCTCGAGTCGTTCCGCCGCATCTGCGATCATTACGGGATTGACTGCAGGCTCGAGGTCGATGCCGGCTTTCTCGGCACCATCGGAGGTTCCTCACTGACCGACCAGGACATTCCCGTTGGACCGGCCGACCTTCTCGGGACGACGATTCCGACAAGCTATGTGCCCTTCAGGAACGCCAATTTCCTGTCGATGGCCGTGAGCTGGTCCGAGGTCATCGGCGCCAACCGGATCTTCATCGGGGCCGTCGAGGAGGACTCCTCCGGTTATCCCGACTGCCGCAAGGTATTCTACGACGCGTTCAACAAGGTCATCGACCTTGGCACCCGTCCCGAGACAGAGATCGAGATCCTCACTCCGCTGATCTCCATGAGCAAGGCCCAAATCGTGGCAAAGGGCATGGAGCTCGATGCCCCCTTCGACTGCAGCTGGTCGTGCTACAAGAGCGAGGGCCTCGCCTGTGGCGTCTGCGACAGCTGTGCCCGGCGTCTGCGTGCCTTTGAAATGGCCGGCATCCGCGATCCCGTCGAATACGAGGTAAGGCCGAACTATCTGTAAACTTTTAATTTTAATTCCCTCTATCCATGGAACAGGTAAAAACTGTCGATTCCGGTTCACAGTCGCTTAACGAGCGGTTCAAACTTGCCTTCGGCTTGACGGTCCTCATCTGGATCGTCGGTCTCGTGGGCCACTTCACCCCGCTGCTTGAGTGGCCGGCCCTGGCGATTTACGTGCTTGGCTCGATCGGTGTGGTATTGTGGCGCGGCAAGAGCAAGGGGGAGTGGGCAGAGATGTTCCTTGCCGGCGGCGACCTGAAGAAGTCGCTCAAATGGGGAATAATTTGGGGAGTAATTCTTCTGGTAATTGCTCTCATTAATACCATTTATGCTTATAAATACCAAGATGGTATGAAGATGATGTCAGGAATGCAGTATTTGTTGGTACACCGTTCGTTACTGTATTCTTTTCCGGTACTGGTTCTTGCTGAAGAATTTCTCTGGAGGGGGATTATGTTATCTGCTCTCCTGGAAAAAGGCATCAACAAACACCTTGTGGTTGTCATTACGACCATGTTGTTCGTGTTGAACCATTATGCGGTTGCTCCGGTAGATTTAGAAGAGCGAGCTATGATGGCCATGATGGCCTTTCCGCTGGGGATAGCCGGTGGATACTTGGTTTTCTATTCAAAAAATGTCTGGGGAAGCATCGTTATGCATTCAATTCTGATGATAGGAATGATTGCGGCACTTCTTGTCACTAGTCCTGTTTAGCTTGATTTAGAAATAGTCGTTATAACTACCTATGCCTGAAAACCGAATTACCCGGCTGATGCGGAAGGACAAGAAACTCCTCATCGCCTATTACATGCCCGAATTTCCCGTGAAAGGGGCAACGCTGCCGGTGCTCGAAGCCCTGCAGGAATCCGGCGCCGACATCATCGAACTCGGTATGCCCTATTCCGATCCGATCGGCGACGGCCCGGTCATACAGGACGCGGCTCATACGGCCATCCGCCATGGCGTGACCGTGCGGAGCATCCTCGACCTTGTCAAGCAGGCCAGGGCCGGCGATGGATGCAAGAAGATCACCACCCCGATACTGCTGATGGGCTACAGCAATCCGCTGATCGCCTATGGTGGCGACTGCTTCATGGCCGACGCGGTCGAAGCCGGGGTTGACGGGCTGCTGATTCCCGACCTGCCGCCCGAAGAGTCCGTGGACTTCCTCGACCGGGCAAAGCACTTCGGGCTTACCGTCGTTTACCTGATTTCACCGGTCACGCCTCCCGAGCGTATCGAGCTGATCGACGGCCTTTCGACCGATTTCTCCTACTGTATCGCCGTCAACGCGACCACCGGGACCGGCAAGCTCGACGATGCCGGCACCGACCAGCGGATCGCGGAGTATCTTCAGAACGTCCGGCAGCACGCGAAAAAGAAGTTCGTGGTCGGCTTCGGCATCAGGGACCGGGAACGGGTGCGTCGCATGTGGGAGATCGCCGACGGCGCCGTGGTCGGTTCGGCCCTGCTGCAGCACGTGGCCACAGCCACCACTCCGGAAGAGACCGCAAGTAAGGCCGCGGAGTTCTGGAAAACCCTGCAGTGACCCTTTGCCTGGAAGGCGTGCCGACCTCGCTGTCGCGACGCCTTTCCGGCTACGCACTTAGGCCTTGAATCCATGCAAGCAACGAGCATATCACCGCCATCGGTCACGGTCGTCATCCCGCACCTGAAGGACCACGCCATGCTGTGCGCCTGCCTCGATTCGCTGAGCAGGACCGAGTGGCCTGCCCTCAGGGTGCTCGTAGTCGACAACGGTGCGGAGGCGTCCGATACCGCCGGTATCGAATCGTCCCGGCCCGAAGTCGAAATCATCCGGCTGGCGTCCAACATGGGATATGCCGGTGGATGCAATGAAGGGCTGAAACGTTGCGCTTCGGAATATGTCGTCTTCCTGAACGACGACACCGAAGTCGACCCGGGGTGGCTCGCCCCCCTGGTGCTCGAGGCTGAACGCGATCCGGCTGTCGGGGCGCTGCAACCGAAAATTCTCTCATTGAAGGCGAGGCGCGAAGGACGCCGGATGTTCGACTATGCCGGAGCGGCCGGAGGGCTGCTTGACCGGGTGGGATATCCCTACTGCCTTGGCAGGACCTTCTCCGGCACCGAGGAGGACCGGGGACAGTACGATGCGCAGTCTGAACTTTTCTGGGCTTCGGGCGTGGCCCTGTTCGCGCGGCGGGAGGCGCTTGTCCGTCTTGGCGGGTTCGAAGGGGGTTTCTTCATGCACATGGAGGAGATCGACCTCTGCTGGCGGATGCGGCTTCACGGCCTGCGCGTCCGTTCCGTGCCCCGGTCGGTAGTCTGGCATGAAGGGGGCGCCTCTTTGCAGCAGGGGAGCCCCATGAAGGTCTACTACAACCATCGCAACGCCCTTTGCATGCTTCTCCGGAATCGCGGCCTCGCGGCACTCTGGTTCCTTCTTCCGATCCGGCTGATGCTTGAAGCCGCTGCCACCCTGTACTATCTTGCGGGAGGCCGTGACGGAAGGGCGCGGGCGGGGCAGGTGATCCGGGCCGCTGTTGACAATTTGCTCAGCCTTGGGCAAACGCTTCGCCAAAGGGGGCAGATACAACGGGGAAGGAGAGTCGCAGACCGGGAGCTGTTCCGGGGAGCGCCGATTTCGGTCTTCCTGTCACGACGGACGGCTCAACGCCCGGCCCGGGGCTCGCAGTAAGCACGGATCGACCTGAGTATCGCCGGCAGGTCCTGGCTCTGCACGAAGCTCACCAGAATCGGGGGCGCGAAGAAATTTGGCTTCATCTTCGCTTCGTAGGTCACGACGGTGCCGGCTCCCTGTTCGCTCGTTACCGCATTCAGGAACCAGTTCCCCTCGTAGACCTTGAAATCGCCGCTCACCTGCTCGAAATGCAGCCGCTTCGGGAACTCCTCGTCGACCTTCAGCCTGAACTGAACGCTTCTTTCGAAAATGAAGATGCCGGATTTTCCCGTCTGCTCAATGATCTTGCAGGGGCCGTGCTCCTCCACAAGAGCGCTCGAGGTCACCTTCGGCATGGTTTCGTGCAGATGGCCGTAATCGGTCAGCATTCCCCATACGACCTCCGGAGGCGCCTTCACGAACACGCGTCCTCTCGCCCCGATGACGTCGGTGGCAAGCCAGTCGATATCGACCAGAAGTTCACCACGCAGGAGTCTTGCGGTTTTATCCGTTTCCAGTTCCATATGGGCGGTGTTTAACAAGTTAGCCTGTTCATGCAGGCCTGAAGCCGGTACAGGGGAGGGGGAAACTTCTCGCCGGCAATTACTTCAATGTACGCCTCATCCTGTTCAGCTGCAACCCTCCACCCCTTCGCTTGCATCCATGCCCCCCCCTCTGTATCTTAGAGAGATGGGGACGTTCATGACATTGTATAAATTCTTCGGTGAAGCTATCGCTCAAGAACCAAAAAAACCATCAATACTATGCCGAGAGGTCCACGACTGGATGCACCGGGAACCCTGCACCATGTGATGGTGA
>Ga0326729_1000016_pt1 | contig 86267 bp, 93 predicted proteins | sample MHFSIPfraction_2_FD_207744 | JGI IMG/M metagenome (GOLD analysis project Ga0326729, IMG submission 207744) | Lab enriched peat soil microbial communities from Michigan Hollow, Ithaca, NY, United States - MHF6AY SIP fraction | ecosystem: Environmental > Terrestrial > Soil > Wetlands > Peat...
TAATAACTGCTGGTAGTGGGTAATGAGGCTTTGCATACGTCAGGGTTAGGGTTTGGTGTTCTATGATAAATTACGCCAAGTTAACCCTTTTTGCTACACGTCCATTAAATTCTGCGAAGAGCCAAAAGATAGAAGAGCCGTATTTTATTACCTGAATGTCAGTCAGACTATAACGATTGATTGCTTCAGAAGAAGCAAAATTCTATATCACTCTGTCCTTACAGGCCACAGAAATGACAAAGAAAAATTTTGCTGGTAATAGTTCTTTGAGTCATGCCAAAAGCACCGAAAGGTATTATGAGGGATTCTATTATAACTCCAACATAAAGAATAACCGGTAATTTATTATTCAACTCGTGCGCCATGTCCGATATTATGCAAACGTATTCGAGCTGAGTGTTTTAATATATGGTGTCTGGCAGAAAAGGGATTATAATAATATCTTATCTTCAATACAGAGCCTTGAAGATTTTGGCCTGGATTTATTTTGACAGTAATAATAAATGGCCATTATCTGCTATTTCTTTTGATCCCAAATCGAGAGATTATCCCCAAGTATCTTCCTCCCGCTACACGTTGCTCTCGCGCAGCACTTTGACCGGCTCGAGCCTTGCCGCTCGGAGCGAGGGGATTGCGGCGGCTATGGTGCTGATGAGCACCGTCACGACGATGACGAAGAAAAAGTACCAGGGGTTCCATGACATGCTGATGCCGCTTTTGGTCAGCGGCCCCTGCGAGCTTTCGATGTGCAGGCTGGCGATCAGGCCGATAGTGCCAGTCGCCAAAATGCCGCCCGCAATTGCTCCGCCGAGGCCGACCAGAAACCCCTCGAAGACAAACAGCCCCACCATCTGCGCCGACGAGAAGCCGAAGGACTTCATGATGGCGATGTCGCGGCTCTTCTCGAAGACCGTCGTCACGAGAATGTTGGCCACGCCGAAACCCGACACCACGCCGACGAACCCCACGAGCGAGAGCACGATGGAGCCGATCCGCTTGAAGAGCACCAGCACGCTGGCGTTCTCCTCCTGCCAGGTCAGGCAGCGGTAGCCGGTGATCCGTTCGAGATCGCGAGCCAGCGGCGCGTTATCTATCGGGTCGGTCACCTTCAGCGAGATGCCGGTGACCTTGTTCGGCGGCAGACCCTCGACGATCTGGCCGAACTTGAGCGACGCGAGAATGCTGTTATCGGCGGCGTTGATGCCGGTAAAGAAGATTCCTGCCACCTTTGCCTGGCGGCTTTTGCCATCCGGCGAGATGATGGTGAGCTGGTCGTTCAGCTCCACGCCGAGATCGGTGGCCACGGAGCGCCCGACGAGCAGGGCGTCGGGGGTTTTGCGGAAGAGCACGAGATCGCCCGACACGAGGCTGCGCCCGATGTGGCTGACGCGCTCCTCGCGGTCGATCTCCACCCCCTTGAGCAGCACCGGCTGGTTGCGGTTCCCCTTGACCGCCATGATCTGCGACTCGACGAAGGGCGAGGCGGCGGTAATCTTTCCCGCAAAAGCCGGAGAGGAGACGATTTCGAGAATCCGTCCGTAGTTGCGCACCTGTTCGGGTTCATCCCTGCCGATATGATCCGCCACGAAGGCCATCCCCGAACCGGCAACATCGAACAGGTTGGTCGGCACCGGATCGATCTTCTCGCCCTTGATGCGGATGTGCGGCGCGGCATCGATGATGGTGTCGGTAAAGGAGTCGAGCAGTCCCCGGGTCATCGAAATGGTGGTGATGAGCACCATCGTGCTGACCGAAACGGCGAGCATGGTGGTCAGCGTCTGGCGTCTGCGCCCGAGAATGTGCCTGATGGCTATATCGAACAGGGTTCTGAACATTCCGGGATAGCGACGGGGCCTGATAAAAAGTTTGGGAAGTCAGCCATAAGTTATACTTTTAAGAGCACCTCTGAAAATCATCCCGGATCAAGGAGCGTATCACAAACTGCCAATGCAAGAGACAAGCGCCGCCATAACCGCTGAACGCAAGCACAGCCACGTCGATATCTGTCTGAACCGCGAGGTCTGCTTCGACCGTCAGGATACCGGCCTCGGCGCGTACAGGTTCGAGCACAACGCCGTGCCGGAGATCGATGCCTCGGCAATCGACCTTTCGACGGAGTTCCTCGGCAAGAAGATCGGCCTGCCCTTCATGATCTCCTCGATGACCGGCGGTTATGGCGACGCGCTCGCCCTGAACCGCACGCTCGCCGAAACCGCTGAACGCTTTCGCATCCCGCTCGGCGTTGGCAGCATGAGGCAAGCGCTCGAAGGCTCGTCGCATCGCGAGAGCTTCTCGATTGTCCGCAAATCCGCGCCGTCCGCGCCCATCTACGCCAACATCGGCGCGCCCGAAGTGGCCGCAGGACTGAGCCGCGACCAGCTCGCCATCTTGATCGACCTCATCGAAGCCGACGCGCTGATCGTTCATCTCAACCCGGCGCAGGAGCTTTTCCAGCCGGAGGGGAGCACCAACTTCAGCGGCTTTCTCGACAGGCTTAGCGACATCACCGCGACCATCGCCGTGCCGGTGATCGCCAAGGAGGTCGGCTGCGGCATATCGGCCTCCGCCGCCCGGAAGCTCGCCGACGCGGGCGTCAAGGCCATCGACGTGGCCGGAGCGGGGGGCATAAGCTGGCAGAAGGTCGAGGAGCACCGCTATCTCGACCGCTTCGGCAGCGAGGAGCGCTTCAGCCCGTCGGCGCTCGACGAGCTGCTGAACTGGGGCATCCCGACCGCCGAGTGCCTGACCGGCATCGCGGCGCTGAAGCAGCAGAACCCCGGGTACGGAGCGGTAAGCGTGATCGCGTCGGGTGGCATCCGCAACGGCCTCGACGTCGCCAAATCGATCGCGCTCGGCGCGGACATTGCAGCCTCCGCACGGCACATGCTTGTCGCGCTCCACGCCGGAACGCTCGACGAGATGATCCTGGTCTGGTCCAGCGACCTCAAGGCGGCGATGTTCCTGACCGGATCGGCCACCATCGAAGAACTGAAACGAGCACCCATCAATCACAAACCCTGAGCACCGGAGCCATGACTTTACAGATAACCCAGGAGCAGGTTGAGTCCAAGTACCGTCAATACCACGCACGAATCAACGAAGCGCTCGCCAAGTGCTTCCAGCAAGAGAGCCCCAGCACGCTCTATGGCCCGGCGCGATACATCCTCGAAGGCAAGGGCAAGCGAATCCGCCCGTTCCTGGCTCTGCTCGCCGCCGAAGCGGTCAGCGGCTCTTCCGAAAACTCGCTTGGCGTCGCTCTCGGCATCGAGGTGCTGCACAACTTCACCCTGATGCACGACGACATCATGGATGCTGCCGACCTGAGGCATGGCCGTCCGACTGTGCACAAGCAGTGGAACGTCAACTCGGCTATCCTGTCGGGTGACATGATGATCGCCTACGCCTACGAGCTGGCGCTCAAGGAGCTCACCGCTCGTCACGCGGAGATGATCCACATCTTCAACGACGCCAACATCGTCATCTGCGAAGGGCAGGCGCTCGACATGGAGCTCGAACAGCGAACGGATGTCTCCATCGCCGACTATCTCGACATGATCGCCAAGAAGACCGGGCGGCTCATCTCGGCGGCGCTCGAAGCGGGCGGAGTGGCTGGTGACGGCACTCCGGAGCAGATTGCGGCACTGGTCACCTTTGGCGAGAAGATTGGCCGCGCCTTCCAGATTCAGGACGACTACCTCGACATCATGGCCGGAGACGGCAAGTCGGGCAAGGTGCCGGGCGGCGACGTCATCAACGGCAAGAAGACCTGGCTCCTGCTCCGCTCGCTCGAACTGGCCGAAGGCGCTGACCGCGAGCTGTTGCAGTCGATCTTCGACAACAAGGGCACCACGCCCGACAACGTCCCGTCGGTCAAGGCGATCTTCGAGCGCTGCGGCGTACTCGAGGAGACCAGGGCGAAGATCAACGAGGATACCGAAGCAGCGCTTGCGGCGCTTGAAGCCCTGCCGTTCGAGGAGGGGCGAGGCTATCTGCGAGGGTTTGCCAACATCCTCATGAAGCGCGATTTCTGAGACCTTTCCGGGGGGATACCCCTCCCCCCGAATCTCTCTTCACTACCCCTGACCCCGATCATGACCAGGACCCCCGAGCAAAGCGTTGCGCTGTTGCTGCTCATCATCTCCCAGCTTCCCGGCATCGGGCCGTCCAGAGCGCGCGCCCTCATCAACCGCTTCGGTGCTGTGCCCGCACTGCTCGAAGCGGACTACGAGGCGCTGCGCCAGATTCCCGGCATCGGCGAGACCATCGCCCGCGAAACCGCCGAACGGCTCAGAAGCACGCCGTGGCGGGGGAAGGCTCGCGAGGAGGCCGAAAAGCAGCTCGCGTTGGCTGAGCGGCTGCGAGCCTCGGTCGTCACCATTCTTGATCCCGCCTATCCGCCGCTCCTGAAGGAGATTTACGATCCGCCGCTGCTGCTCTTCATGCGCGGCAATACTGACTCGCTTTCGTTGCCCTCGCTCGCCGTCGTCGGCACCCGCAAAGCCACCGGATATGGCAAGCAGGCCACCGAATTCATTTGCCGGGGAATGGCGAGCAGCGGCTACGCCATCTTCAGCGGCCTGGCCTACGGCATCGACACGATGGCGCACCGGGCGGCGGTGGAGTGCGATGGCGTCACCGTCGCCGTGCTTGGCTGCGGCATCGACCGCATCTACACCGATCCCGCCGGACGGCTCTGGCCGAGGATTCTCGAACGCGGCGCGATCGTCTCGGAGGAGTGGATAGGCAGCAAACCCGAGCCGGGCAACTTTCCGCGCCGGAACCGCCTCATCTCCGGCCTGACGCAGGGCACGCTGATCGTCGAATCGGACATCAAGGGCGGCTCGATGATCACCGCCTCCTGCGCCCTCGAACAGAACCGCGAGGTCTTTGCCGTGCCGGGCAGCATCTTTTCCGCCGCCTCGCGTGGCGCGAACCGGCTCATCCAGCAGAGCCAGGCCAAGCCAGTGCACTCCGCCGAAGACATTCTCGCCGAACTCGATCCGGTGCGCAATCCCGCGCTGAAGCAGAAGGTTGAGGCTGCCGAGCCGCTCGCCCTGAACATCGAGGAGGCGTGCATCGTCGAAGCGCTCCAGACGGGCGCGATGCACATCGACCTCATCGCCGAAAAAACCGGTTTGAAGATCGACATGCTGCTCGTGCATCTTTTCGAACTCGAAATGAAAAGGATCGTCGAGCAGGAGCCGGGCCAGATTTTCAGAAAACGCACTCCGTGAGTCCCGCGAAACCTGCATGGCGGTGACGCTGAATGTCACTCATTCTTATCCTGTTTTTCTCAGCCGAAATAGTATTTTAAAACCGGAATTATTACTTTTCGAAGTATCGATTCGATGAAAAGACAAAGAACCGTACACGTTGTACCGTATTATGAAAAACTTAAACACAACGCTCATGTCAGAGTTAAAAGGAATCAAAAAAGCACTTTCGGGATTTCTGTTCATGTCTCTCACGCTTGGCATTACCTTTTCCGCCCAGCAGGCTTTCGCGGCTGAAATAGCCCAGAAAATCGGCGTCGTCGATTACGCCCGGATTTTCCAGATGATGCCGGAGACCAAGGCTGCCGAGCAAAGCCTCCAGACGATGAAAAACCAGAGCGGCGCGGAGCTGGCCAAGCAGCAGACCGCATTCCAGCAGGCAGTCCAGGCATATCAGAAAACTGGCAAGGCGAACGCCGTCAAGGAAAAAGCTCTTCGCGACCAGCAGGAGACCTTGCAGAAAAGCGCCCTGGAAAAGCAGAGCCTTCTGGCCAAAAAGGAGCAGGAGCTGGTTGCCCCAATCCGTCAGAAAATCGACGCCACCGTCGCCGCGGTCGCCCAGAAGGATGGCTTCGGCATGATTTTCGACAAGAATGCCCGCGTTTACGGCGATGAGCAGTCGGACATCACCTACAAGGTGCTCGATCAGTTGAACATCAAGTAACCCTCTTCCGGAACTCCCTTGCATTCTTTCCGGACAACCGGTCTTTTTCTGGCAATAATGTTCAGCGCCGTCGGCTGCAGCGCTCCCAAAGGGGAGTCTCGCATGTCGACGGTGGCTGTTTCGGGAAAAGATATGCCCGCCCAGGAGAGCTGGAATGTCACGCTTGTGGTTTCGGACAACGGCAGAACCAAAACACTTGTCAGCGCACGCCATGCCTCTGAATACCGTCAGGGCGAGAAACAGGAGATCCGTCTCGACGGCGGAGTCAGCGTGCAGCTCTTCAACCGCGACGGCACAGCCACCCTCCTGACGGCAGGCCGGGGCATCGTGCATGACAATCGCGATATCGAGGCGTTCGACAACGTCGTCATCCGTTCGGCGGATGGCACGGTTCTGCGCACCGAACATATCTCCAGAACCAGCAGTGACCGTATGATACGGTCAGACAAATATGTCACCATCACCGGCCCCTCGCGCTCCATTCGCGGGTATGGCTTCGAAAGCGACGAGGCGATGAAACGCTACCGGATTTTCCATGCCAGCGGTGAAGCTTTATCTCAATAATTCGACTCTGTTTGTACCAGTATGAAATTACACATGCTCAAATCCAAGATCCACAACGCCATCGTCACCAGTGGAGACCTTGAATATGAAGGAAGCATCACCATCGACAAGGAGCTGCTCGATATGGTCGATATGATGGCCAATGAAAAAGTGCTGGTGGTCAACAACAACAATGGCGAGCGATTCGAGACCTACATTATCGAAGGAACCCATGGCCTGCGCGAAATCCAGCTCAACGGCGCGGCGGCCCGATGCGCGCTGCCCGGCGACGAGATCATCATCATGACCTTCGCCGAGATGGAGCCGGAGGAGGCCCGCCAGTGGAAACCGATGGTGCTGATCGTTGACCGGATGAACAATCCGAAGCGCCGCCATCGCGTCGGCAACGAAGACGAATATCTTGGCTGAAAACTCATCAACCTTTCGACAAGCGACTTTATGAGTCTTGCAATTGTCATCATGGCCGCCGGTAAAGGCACGAGAATGCAATCGGATCTTCCGAAGGTGCTGCACGAAGCCAACGGCAAGCCGCTGGTGGCCTACGTGATCGAAAAATCGCAGGCGCTCGATCCCGAAAAGATCGTGCTCATCGTCGGCCATCAGGCCGACCTGGTTCGTCAGGCAACCGCGAGCTTTCCGGTCGAATACGCCCTGCAGGAGCCGCAGCACGGAACCGGCCACGCCGTCATGCAGTCGGAGCCGTTCCTGAAGGAGTTCGAAGGAGAGGTCATCATTCTTTCCGGGGATGCGCCGCTCTTCACTGCGCGAACCCTCAGGGAGCTGATCGGCTTCCACCGTTCGCGCCAGGCGGTCGCGACAGTGCTGACCGCCGAAATGGAGGATCCAGCGGGGTACGGACGGATTATCAGGAACGGCGGCGGCGAAGAGGTGCTGAAAATCGTCGAGCACAAGGACGCCACCGAAGAGGAGAGGGCGGTCAATGAGATCAACTCCGGCGTCTACGTTTTCAACGCCGCCGAGCTGTTTTCAGCCCTGCACGGCATCACCAACAAGAATGCTCAGGGTGAATATTACCTCACCGACGTCTTCGGCATCTGCTTCGGCAAAGGCAAAAAGGTTTGCGCATTCAAGGTGGCCGACGCTAACGAAATCCGCGGCATCAACACCCTTGAACAGCTCAAGGAAGCCGAGCAACTGCTGCAGGGCGAAGAGTATCTTTGAAGAAAGAGGGGACAGGGATGAAAGAGGCAAACGTCTGATGAAAAGCTCTTTCCTCTTGACCTGTATGTTATCGAACGGTTGCGCAAAGAGTCGAGTCGGCGTCGCGCAGATCCGGCTGTCCCTCGATCAGGTTTCATCCTGGCATTCGATGGAGCGGACCCGTGTGTCTATCGGGTTGACGACGGGTTTCGGCGTGAGCCTGCGGATAGCGGCTATCGATAGAGCGTATTGTGGTATGTCTCGTGATTTGACGTAATCTTTTCAACCATGAGCGTGAAGAATAAGCTGGTCGTGGCGCTTGGCTCCAGGCCGGGCACCGACATTCCCCCTGGCGATGCGGTCTGCTGCGCTAATGCGGCCATCGGATATTATGCCTGATGGCGGCAACATGGTGCTCGCGCTGATTCCGGCGCGAGGCGGTTCGAAGGGCGTCCGGCGGAAGAATCTCCGTCTGGTCGGCGGCAAGCCGCTGCTGGAATATACCGTCTCCGCCGCCCGCCGCTCGGCGCTTGTCGAGAGGACATTCGTCTCATCGGAAGACGCCGAAATCCTCGAACTCGCCGCGAGCCTGGGAGCGGAGCAAGTTCGGCGGCCTGCCGATTTCGCTACGGACGAAGCTTCCGCTGTCGATGTGGTCATGCACTTCATCGAATGGCTGCCCGAAGAGCTGCGGCGGCAGAACCCCTGTATCGTCTATTTGCAGCCGACCTCGCCCTTGCGAACCTCAAAGCACATCGACGCCGCCCTCTGCCGGATGGCCGAACTGAACCGGACGACGTTGCTCAGCGTCACCGAGCTGACGGCCTCGCCATACAAGTCATTCAAAATCGATGAAAACGGGCGACTGCAATCGCTCTTTGATGAAAAACTCTCGAATTGCCGCCGCCAGGATCTCCCCGCGACCTACATTCCCAACGGGGCGATCTATGTGTTCCGTGTATCCGACTTCCTCGAACGCGGCGGCTTTCCCTCCAACGGCAGCGTGCCGTTCGTGATGAGCAAGCAGGAGAGCGCGGATATCGACACCGAAGAAGACCTTGTCCTCGTTGAAAAACTTCTGGAACAACTGCATGGCTGAAATGAAAATCGCTCATCGCTTCATCGGCGATGACCATCCGCCGGTCGTTATCGCTGAAATCGGCATCAATCATGAAGGATCGCTCGACCTCGCCATCGCGATGGCGGACGCGGCTATCGATGCTGGGGCGGAGATCGTCAAGCATCAGACCCACATCATCGAGGATGAAATGTCCGAAGAGGCCCGCTCGGTGATTCCCGGCAACGCGGACATCTCCATTTACGAGATCATGCAGCGGTGCGCCTTGTCGGAAGATGACGAGCGGGCGCTGATGCGGCACGTCCAGCAACGCGGCGCGATCTTCATCAGCACGCCCTTCTCCCGCACGGCGGCTGACCGGCTGGCGGAGTTCGACATTCCAGCTTTCAAAATTGGCTCCGGCGAGTGCAACAACTATCCGCTCATCAAGCATCTCGCCGGGTTCGGCAAGCCGGTGATCCTGAGCACCGGCATGAACACGCTCGACTCGGTTCGTCCGTCGGTCGAAATTCTCCGGAGCGCCGGGGTTCCCTTCGCGCTCCTGCACTGCACCAACGTCTACCCGACGCCGCCAGGCCTCGTCCGGCTCGACGCCATCCGGCAACTCAAGGAGGCCTTCCCGGACGCCGTAGTCGGCCTTTCGGATCACACCACCACCAACTACCCCTGTCTCGGCGCGGTCGCGCTCGGGGCGTCGATTCTCGAACGTCACTTCACCGACAGCATGAGCCGTCCCGGTCCCGATATTATCTGTTCGATGGACCCGAAAGCGCTTGCCGAGCTGATCACAGGCTCGAACATTCTCTTCGAAGCGCGGGGAGGCGTAAAAGGGCCGGTCGATGCGGAAGCGCCGACCATCGCCTTCGCCTTCGCCTCCGTCGTGGCGATCACGGACATCGCTCCCGGAGAGGCGCTCTCGCCGGAAAACATCTGGGTCAAGCGGCCCGGCGGCGGAGATTTTGGCGTCAACGACTACGAAGGCCTGTTCGGCAAAACCGCCAGGTCGCCCATCAAAAAAGGGTATCAGCTAAAACAAAAGGATGTAAGCGTTTGATGCACATGACGACGAGCAAGAAACGAAGAATTGTCTTCCTGACCGGCACCCGCGCCGATTTCGGCAAGCTGAAATCGCTGATGTCGAGAATCCAGGCAGACGAGGAGTTCGAGCTGAACATCTTCGTGACCGGCATGCATATGCTCTCGAAGTACGGCTACACCTGCATCGAGGTCGAAAAAGCGGGCTTCAGGAACATTCACAAGTTCATCAACCAGAACGCCAGCGACAGCATGGATCACATCCTGTCGAAAACCATCAGCGGCTTGTCGGACTATGTCAAGGAGACCAGGCCCGAGCTGCTGATCGTGCACGGCGACCGGGTGGAGGCTCTGGCGGGAGCGGCGGTTGGCGCGTTGAACAACCTGCTCGTCGGGCACATCGAGGGGGGCGAAGTCTCCGGAACCGTGGACGAGCTGATTCGCCACGCCGTTTCGAAGCTCTCGCACATCCATTTCGTCTCGAACGAATCGGCCAAAAACCGGCTGGTACAGCTTGGCGAAAGAAGCGAGAGCATCCATGTCATCGGTTCGCCGGACGTGGATGTCATGAATTCGAGCACCCTGCCGTCGATAGATGAGGTCAGGAAGTACTACGCCTTCAACTTCCAGCACTACGGGATACTGATTTTTCATCCCGTCACGACCGAGATCGACGATATGCCGCGCCAGATCGACACGGTGGTCGAACAGGTGCTCGAATCGAATCTGAACTATATCGTCATCTATCCCAACAACGACATCGGCACGGACATTATCCTCTCCAGATACCGGAAACTCGAAGGCATGGAGCGGATTCGCCTCTATCCCTCGATGCGTTTCGAGAGCTTCCTGACGGTGCTGAAACATGCCGATTTCATCATCGGCAATTCGAGCGCGGGGGTGCGGGAAGCGCCCCATTTTGGCGTACCGACCATCAACCTGGGCACCAGGCAAAACAACCGGGCAAAATGCAGCAGCATTCTGAATACGCCGGTTGAGTCATCCGCCATCCGCCAGGCTCTGATCGAGATACGGGGCCGGGATCGTGAGGTCAGCGCTCTTTTCGGCAATGGCGGCAGCGACGAAAAGTTTTACCGGATTTTGAAAAACCCCGATTTCTGGAATATTCCTACGCAGAAGACCTTTGTCGATTGGGCGATCATGTAGTCGTCGCAACCGTCCTTTACGACGCCAGCATCTGCACCAGGACGATGGCGTGATCCTCGCGGGGCGCTTCGAGCGCTGAGTCGATCGAGCTGATGCTGTTGTTGACGAATTAATGTGCGCTTTTTTTATCTTTATACACACGCCGATTTTCAGGACAGGGTATGCATCTCTGGATACCTTGCATGGCTGTCAGAAAGCGGCTTCAGGAGTGAATCTCCGGACGGCGCTCATCGACACCCGCGCCAGGAGTTCACATGTGCTGTCATCAATGTTTCAATCATGAGCGTGAAGAAAAAGCTGGTCGTGGTGCTTGGCTCCAAGCCGGGTGCGGACATTCCCCAAGGGGACGCGGTGTACTGCGCCAACGCCGCCATCGGATACTATGCTGACGCGGTCAGCCGGTTTCCGAGCGTGGTGAGCGTACTGAGTCCCGATCTGATTCATCCGAAAGAGCGTCAGGAAGGGAAGTCGGACCGGGAGCGATGCGTGCGGCAGTGGGAGATGATTGCCGCATCACGACCCGACAAAATGATTCTGACGAGAACAGGCAATCTGGAAATGCTGAAAAAGGTGCTCGACGAGGCCGGTTTCAGCTCGCCAGTCGAGGCTGTATCGGCGTATGAACGCCGCGAAATCGTCGGCAGAGTCAGCGGGTGTTACGATCCGATTGTCACGAGCGATTTTTTCCGGCTGCCTGTGAACAAAAAAATCCGGTATGCTGGTTCGCTGACGACCACTTTTCTGAAACGTCTCGTCGACCGGCGCAAGGATTGCGGGGCGGTGTTCAGGCCGTCAACCGGCATTCTCGCGCTCGTGCTGGCCATCTCCGAGCATGGTCGGGATGCCGACTACGTCATTTGCGGTATCGGAGTTCAGAAAAGGAACGATTACCTCGGTGGTGAGCACATCCACAATCAGCCTTTGCTGCGGCATGTCTATGCCGATATCAAGGTGCTTCGCGAACTGGCCCGCCGCTACAATCTCTACACCACCGAGCCGGAGCTTGAGCACCTCGTTCCGCGTTACCGTCCAGGTTGAGCGCTCGCCGCGTTTTCTTCGTCGTCATCGCGAGCCCCCCATCCCCGGCCTGCTACCGCACACCTACCTTGAACAATGCATGGATCGCCACGTCCCGACTTGTCGGGCCTCGCGATGACGAGGTCTGAGTTAAAGTCCATGGAAAAGCGCATCGCGACGTGGAATCCAACCGTCTTGCATCTGTAAAGACGTATGGATTGCTTCTCCCGACAAGTCGGGATCGCAATGACGGAGAGGGACGCTATCGTCAGGATGAATCTCGACAGCATTGCCGGAAGTCAGACAGGCTTCTGTTCAGGGCCGTCCGGCTTTTTCGGCGAGCTTCGATTGCAGATGCTTTTCGAGGTTGTCGACCATGATCGGGATGGTGAATTGCGTCTCGACGCGCTCGTGCCCGGCTCTGCCGTAAGCTTCGAGGAGCGCCGGGTTGTCGATGATCTTTTCTATCGCCTCGGCGATGGCTTGGGGATTTTTCGGCGGAATGATGAGGCCGGTGTCGCAGACGAGGCTCTCCTCGCTCGCGCCCATCAGCTCTCTCGCGCCGTTCACGTCCGTCGCGACGACCGGCTTCTGCATCGCCATCGCCTCCATCACCACGTTCGGCATCCCTTCGAAAAGCGACGCGAGCACGAAGAGGTCGCACCCTTTCAGGCACGGGTAAATATCCTGCGTGAAGCCGAGGAAGATGAAGCGCTCTTCGAGGCCGAGTGCTTTGACCCGGTTTTTCAGCTCCGCTTCGAGCTTGCCTTCGCCGGAGATGGCGAAGATGAGGTCGTCGCGCTTGCGTTTCAGAATGGCGGCGGCGTCGATCAGGTACTCGAATCCCTTCTGCTTCGAGAGGCGTCCGGCGCTGTAGATGATCCTTTTGCCGGGGAAGCGCGAGGCGAAGTCGTACGGCGTGACGTTGCCGGGAATGACGAGACCGTTGTAGATCACCTTCACGAAATCGCGGTCGAACCAGCCGTATCCGGCGTAGGCCTCGCGGATGGTGCGGCTGTTGGTGATGATGCCGTCGGTGAGGCGCGTGAGCGAGAGCTTGTGTTTCCACTTCTTGCTGCACAGCAACATGCCGTGACGCGCCAGCACCACGGGGTGGCCGACGAGCCGGGCGGCCAGGCCCGCGACTCGCACATCCTTGTTGAGGTTGCAGATGAGGATGTCGGTCTGGTGCTTTTTCATCCACGAGGCGATTTTCAGCGTCGCCAGCGGGCTGAAGTCGCCGCGAATCTCCATCACTTCGGTGCGGACGCCGCGCTCTGAGGCGTACTCCAGCAGCCGGGAGTCGCGCTTGCTCGCCAGTACAACGTTGTGACCCCGGTCGGCCAGCCCTTTGGCGGCGTTGACCATCCATTTTTCGCCGCCGCCAAACTTGTTGCGACCAATGGAGTTGATGAAGAGAATGTTCATGAATGCTTCGATGCTTGAACTTCCTTGCAGAACTCGACGATTTCACGTTCGACGCGCTCCGCCGAATAGCGTTCGGCCACGCTTTTGCGGGCCGCGTCGGCGATCTTCCGCCGATACTCGGGTTCAAGGTAGAGTTTCAGGAGATGGCTGGCAAGCGCTTTTTCGTCGCCGTATTCGAAGAGCAGGCCGTTTTTTCCGTCGTCGATGATCTCAATGACGCCGCCTCCGGCGTAGGTCGAAACCGGCGCGTTGCCGAGGTACATCGCTTCGAGCAGGGCGATGGAGAGTCCTTCGCTCTCGGAGGTCATGGCGAACACATCGCTGTAGCCGAGATCGGGATAAGGATCGGAGCAAAATCCGCGCAAGACGGCTCGTCCTTCGAGCCTCAGCTCACCGATAAGCCGTTCGAGGTTTGGCCGCTCGTTGCCTTCGCCGAGAATTTCCAGCCGCGCCTCGATGCCGGGCTGGAGGCTGAGAAATCGTGCGAAGCCGCGCAAGAGCAAGTCGTGGCTCTTGTTCTTGTCGAGCCGCCCCATCGCCGTGATCATCATCGGCACGCCAGCCTCTTTACCGGGATGGCGGAGATAACGATCCAGCACGGTTGAATCGATGCCCCGGTAAAGTACCTTTATTTTACGCTCGTCAACGACGCCGCTCTTGGCAAGCGTCTCCTTGATCTGCCGGGCGTTGACGATGATGCCGTCCGCCAGCGTTCCGTAGACGAGCCGGTTCACCATGCTGTTTTGCAGCTCGCGCCGCGCTCCGAGCCAGAGGATGTTGAGTGTACCGCACAGGCGGCTGACGATGCCCGCGATGGCGTAATCCTTGCGCTTGGAGGGGATGATTACGTCGATGCGGTGCTTTCTGACGATGCCCACGAGACGGGCGATGGTGTAGAGGTCGCCTTCGAAGAGAAAGGGGAGCTGGTATTTCTTAAAGTTCAGATGGCTGCCGATCTCCTCCTCGCGGTAGGCGAAGACGATCTCGTGCCGCGCCGAGAGAATTCTGGCGGTCAGCGTGATCGACTGCTCGTTGCCGCCCCATCCGCGGCTTGCGGAGTTCAGGAAGAGGAAGTTCATCTGCTCACGGGTTTGCCGAATTTGTCCAAATCGTGTCGTCTCGTTCTCATGCTTTTCTTGCCACCTCCCGGCAGAAACCGGCGATTTCGCTCGACATCCGATCCAACGAAAACTGATCGATGATCCGTTCCCGTGCATTTTTCGCGAACTCTGCCCGGCGCTCCGGCGATTCGACGAGCGATTGCAATGCTTTCGCCAGCGCCTCCTTGTCGCCGTAGTCGAGCAGCAGGCCGTTCCTGCCATCGTCGATCACCTCATCGACGCCGCCTGCCCTGGTGCTGACGGGCGCGTTGCCGAGGTACATCGCTTCGAGCAGGGCGTTCGGCAGCCCCTCGTTGGTCGAGGTGACGGCGAAGATGTCGCTCACGGCGAGCCACGGGTAGGGATTCTGCTGGAAGCCGGGAAAGAGCACCCGATCCCGCAGCCCCAGCTCCGCCGCCAGCTTCGCGAACTCCTCCCTCTGCGCTCCGTCGCCGATGATGACGAGGCCCGCGTCGCGGTTGCCGCTCGCTTCGACGAAACGGGCGAAACTGCGGATGAGGAAGTCGTACCCTTTGTTCCAGGTGAGTCGACCAAGGCCGGTGATGGTGATCGGAAATGGTTTGGCGACGGGCTTTTCCAAGCGCCGCCGGTCGAGTTCGGCGGTGTCGAGACCGTTGTAGATGACGCGGATTTTGTCGGCGGGAATGTAGCCGGTTTCGAGCAGCGTCCTTTTGATTTTGCTCGCGTTGACGATGATGCCGCTGCTGAGGGTGTGGTACATCAAGCGCTGCCAGGGCCAGCGGAGCTTCCGGTCCGCGCCGAGCCGCAAAATCATCGGTACGCCGGTCATCCGCCCGGCCAAGCCGCCGAGCAGGTAGTCCTTGCGCTTGGTCGGGATGATTACCTCGATCCCATGCTTGCGGATGATCGCGACCATCCGCAACAGCGTGTAGAGGTCGACATGGCTGAGGCAGGGGAGGCGGAATTTCGGCAGGTCAAAGTTTTTGCCGACGACCTCCTTGCGGTAGACGAGCGAGACCTCATGCTTCTCCGCAAGCTTGCGGGCGGCCATTCGCGTCCATTTTTCGGTGCCGCCCCACTCTCTGGCGGAGTTGACGAAGAGAAGCTTCATCCGTTACAATCTGCCGTCGATAGCGTCGGTTGGCAACACACCCTTGACATCGTAGACCACGGCGTTCCGGCAGGAGCAGAGCGAGCGGATGTCCATGTCCGCGAACGCCTTGTGGGCGACGGCGAGAATGACGGCGTCGAATTTGTCTCCGCACGGCTCTTCGATGCACTCCAGGCTGTACTCGTGCCGCACCTCCTCGGGGTTGGCCCAGGGATCGTGAATGTGCACCTCGACGCCGTACTGGCGCAGCTCGGCCACAATATCGACTGCGCGGGTGTTGCGGATGTCGGGGCAGTTCTCCTTGAAGGTGATGCCGAGCATCAGCACCCTCGCGCCTTTGACCTTCAGATCACGCGAAATCATCAGCTTGACCACCTCCGAAGCGACATATTTGCCCATGTTGTCGTTCAGGCGGCGGCCCGCGAGGATGATCTCGGGATGGTAGCCGTACTCCTGCGCCTTCTGCGCCAGGTAGTAGGGATCGACGCCGATGCAGTGGCCGCCCACCAGGCCGGGCCGGAAGGGGAGGAAGTTCCACTTGCTGCCCGCCGCTTCGAGCACTTCGAGGGTGTCGATGCCCATACGGTTGAAGATCATCGCCAGCTCGTTGACGAAGGCGATGTTGATGTCGCGCTGGGAGTTCTCGATCACCTTTGCCGCTTCGGCCACCCTGATCGACGAGGCCAGGTGCGTGCCCGCCGTGATGATCGAGCGGTAGAGATCATCGACCTTGCGGGCGGCCTCGGGGGTCGAACCGGAGGTCACCTTTTTGATTTTCGTGACCGTGTGCTCCTTGTCGCCGGGGTTGATCCGCTCGGGAGAGTATCCCGCGAAAAAGTCCTCGTTGAAAACCATGCCGGAGACCTCTTCGAGCACCGGAACGCAATCCTCCTCGGTCGCGCCGGGGTAGACGGTCGATTCGTAGATGACGATGTCCCCCTTTTCGAGCACCCTTCCGACAGTCTCGCTCGCCCTGACCAGCGGGGTCAGCACCGGGCGGTTGTGCCGGTCGGTGGGCGTCGGCACGGTGACGATGTAGATATTCGCATTCGCAATCTCCGCAATGGCGGAGGTGACGAAGAGGCCTTTGCTATCCGCCACGTTCAGCGGATTGCTTGCGGCAAGCACCGAGGTCAGCGTCTCTGCATCGACTTCGAGCGTCGAGTCGCATCCCCGGCGCAGCTCTTCGATCCGCTCCTGCTTGATGTCGAAACCGGCCACCGGGAATTTCCTTGCGAACTCCACGGCAAGCGGCAGACCGACGTAACCCAAGCCGATCACGGCAATTTTTACGTTATTCACGGTCAATGATCAGACGTTGAAGAATTCACGGTACCAGGCGATGAACTTGTCTACCCCTTCCTGCACGGTCGTTTCAGGTTTGTAACCGAGGTCGTTCACCAGATCGCTCACGTCGGCGTAGGTCGATGGCACGTCGCCCGGCTGCATGGGCAGCAGGTTCTTTTCGATGGTTTTGCCGAGAGCCTTTTCGACGGCTCCGATGTAATCCATCAGGCTGACCGGCTGGTTGTTGCCGATGTTGTAGACCCGGTACGGGGCGGATGAGGTACCGGGATCGGGGTCAGCGCCGCTCCAGTCGGGGTTCGGCTGGGCCGGATGGTCGAGCACGCGCACGACACCCTCGACAATGTCGTCGATGTAGGTAAAGTCACGCTGCATGTTGCCGTAGTTGAAGACATCGATCGGGCGACCTTCGAGCGCAGCCTTGGTGAAGAGGAAGAGCGCCATGTCGGGCCGCCCCCAGGGGCCGTAGACCGTGAAGAAGCGCAGGCCGGTGGTCGGGATGCGGAACAGGTGGCTGTAGGTGTGCGCCATCAGCTCGTTCGATTTCTTGCTCGCCGCGTAGAGGCTGAGCGGGTGATCGACGTTGTCGTGCACCGAGAAGGGCTGGCTTTCGTTCAGGCCGTAGACCGATGAACTCGAAGCGTAGCAGAAGTTGCCGAGGTTGTTGTGGCGGGCCGCCTCCAGCAGATTGGCAAAGCCGACAATGTTCGAGCTGACGTAAGCGCCGGGATTGGTGAGCGAGTAGCGGACGCCCGCCTGCGCGGCCAGGTTGCAGAGGGCATCGAATTTTTCCGTTCTGAACAGGTTGTCGATCCCCTCCTTGTCTTCGAGGTTGAGCTTGACGAAGCGGTAGCCGGGATGTTTCGACGACTGCACAGGCTTGCCGTATTCGATGGCGGATTCATCGATGCCCGAGAAGGCGAGTCGTCCGTATTTGACCCGCTGGTCGTAATAATCATTGATGTTATCGAGACCGACCACTTCGTCACCCCTTGAGGCGAGGCGTTCGCACAGATGGAAACCGATGAATCCGGCAGCGCCGGTAACGAGAATTTTCATGCAGAGTGTTTGATCGAGGCCCGTCGAGCGGGCGGTTTTCAGGAACTCGCATTCAGTCCGGAGGCTGAGATACGCAGGGAATGGATTTGTGACCCTGAAGATAATCAGCTTTTGGCAAAAAAAGCGTTTCATTCAGGATGAAAACATGACCCCCGCTCTGTTAATTGTCCCGCAATATGGGAAATAGGGGTATCTTTACGCTCTCTCATCAAAGAATCGATCAATAACCGGCTCGTCGCGCTTCATGAACTTCAATGACGGTCAGCAACATACCGGACGGCCTGGTCTGTTCAGCACCATTCTGGTGGTGATCTCCGTACTGGCTGTCTACCCGGTTGCCGGTTCGCTGCTCACCATGCTGGTGATCTGCGATGTCACTCTGGATGAGGGATTTCGCTGGCTGAGCGCTCCGCTCGTGCCGAAAATGCTGGCGGCTCAAGGTATCGGGCAGATTCTGGTGCTCGCGCTGCCAGTGCTCTGGCTTGTCAGCCGCTTCAGTGGCGACGGATTGTTCGGAAAGGCGACGCTCGGCTGGCTCGGCATCGGCAGGCGGGGCGGCGTGCGTCCGGCGCTGATGGCCGGGGCCGGGATGCTGCTGCTGCAACCGGCATTGTACAGCATCGTCGAGTTGCAGCTTCTGCTGTTGCCATACTTCGGGAGCGTTGGAAAAAAACTCATGCAGGATCAGGCCCGGCTCGACCAGTTGCTCCGAAAGCTTGCCGGAGGCGTTTCGAATGAAGGGATCATCCTCTCTGCGCTGGTGCTTGTGGTGACGCCCGCGATCTGCGAAGAGCTGTTTTTTCGCGGATACATTCAGAAAAGCCTCGCGCTGAATCTGTCGCCGCGAAGGGCGGTGCTGTTTACCGGGATTGTGTTCGCCATGTTTCACCTGGAGTGGTTCAATTTCGCGCCCCTCGCTTTGCTCGGGTGGTATATTGGCTATATTTATGAGCGGTCTGACAATCTTCTGGCCCCCGCTGTCGCTCACGGCATGAACAATCTGGCTGCGCTGATTCTGATGAAAACCGGCGTGGATTCAGGCGTCCCGAGCGATGCGACCTCGGGAACGCTGCTTTCCTTGCCGTGGTGGTGGGCGCTCGTTGCCGTTACAATGTTCCTGTTTTCGCTGCTGATCCGCTTTTTTCCAGAAAGGCCGGCATTGCAGGATGCCGATAACCCGATGCCACGTGGGCATCGCTGAAATTTCTGTTCCGATGCAAAGCAATCTCATGCAGAGAGTGGCGGTGGCCGTCGTGGGCATTCCGCTCTTTCTCTGGCTCAATATGCAAGGCGGCCCGTACTTCCTCGGGCTGGTGCTCGTGCTCGCGCTCATGGCGACCTGGGAGTTCTGGCGGCTGGCTACTCACCGGGCGCATCCGCCGTCGATTGGCGTTCTTCTGCCGCTGACGGCGTTCATCCAGCTCGATTTCTATTTCGGCTTTATCGAGTACTGGGAGGCGATTCTCGCCGTGGTCATGCTTCTGTACGTGCTTGAACTCTGGCGGAATCAGGGATCGCAGTTCATGAACCTCGGCGCGACCCTGGTTGGTCTGCTCTATGTGAACCTGAGCTTCGGCTCGCTGCTCCGCCTCCGGCTTTCCGAAGCCAAAGGCGCGGGTTCCGGCGAGGCGCTGGTGCTGCTTCTGTTTCTGTGCGTCTGGGCGGCGGATATTTTCGCCTATTTCGGTGGACGCAGCTTTGGCGGCAAGTTCATCAAAAAGAAGCTGTTCCCGCGCATCAGCCCGAAAAAGACCTGGGAGGGCTACCTCGTCGGCATTGCCGGAAGCGCTCTGGCCGCCTGGCTTTGCTCGACGTACATCGGCGGTTGCCCCGACGGACGGGCGATGGCTGCCGGATTGCTGATTGGCGCGGTCGCTCCCGCGGGCGATCTGCTGGAGTCGATGTTCAAGCGCGATGCCGGGGTGAAGGACTCCTCCGGCATCATCCCGGGGCACGGCGGCGTGCTCGACCGCTTCGATACGGTGATGTTCGTCTCCCCGCTGCTCTATTTTCTTTCGCATCACTGGTGATCTTTCGCCGGTTGAAACCGGGAGGGAAACGATGTTTTTTTTATATTCCTGTGCTCTTTTTTTCAGAGGTGCTCCTCTTTTGGTGGAATCGAGAACTCCGGCTCCGCGCCTCGCCGCTGGTTGCGCCATCGAGGTCGGCTGACCGGCATGGTTCCCCGGTTCGCGTGGGTTCGCGATCTTGCGTTTACACTCTGCAATGCTGTTATCGACCATGAAAATCGAAGCCCTTCTCTCGGAAAAGCACATCTACCTGAATCTCGATTCAGGTTCAAAGGATGCAGTGATCGACAGGCTGGTCGCGATGGTGGCCGGTCATGAAAAGGTCAGGGATATCAAGCAGCTTGCCGAGGATGTGCGCAAGCGCGAACGGGAGATGTCCACGGGCATCGGCAAGAACATCGGCCTGCCGCACGCCAAGACCACGGCGGTGACGGCGCCGGTGATGGCTCTCGTCACGCTCGGCAGCGAGGTCGATTTCGACTCCATCGACAACCAGCCGGTCAAGATCGTCTTCCTGCTCGCCACGCCGGAGACGATGCTCGCCGAGCACCTCAAACTGCTCGGACGCATCACGAGAATCGCGGGCAAGGACGATGTCCGCAAGAAGCTCATCGAAGCGGCGACGCCCGCCGCGGTGCTCGCGCTCTTCCGGGAAGAGGAGAAGGATTTACCTCAGATTTAAGTTATTGACAGGCAAGCAGATATGGCGCAGTTTCAGGCAGTGAAAGGGACGCGGGACATTTTTCCCGACGAGATGGCGAGGTGGCACTATGTCGAGGGGGTGATCCGCTCGGTTGCCGCGCTCTACGGATTCAGCGAGATTCGCACCCCCGTCTTCGAGTACACCGAACTCTTCCAGCGCGGCATCGGCGCGACCACCGACATCGTCGGCAAGGAGATGTTCACCTTTCTGCCCGACCCCAACGGACGCTCCCTGACGCTCCGCCCCGAGATGACCGCCGGGGTGATGCGCGCCTGTTTGCAGAAGAACCTGCTCTCGTCGGCTCCGGTGCACAAGCTCTACTACATCAGCGATCTCTTCCGCAAGGAGCGCCCGCAGGCCGGACGCCAGCGCCAGTTCACGCAGTTCGGCGCGGAGCTGCTCGGCGTGTCGTCGCCCGCGGCGGTGGCCGAGGCGCTCACCTTCATGATGCAGGTATTCGAGACGCTCGGGCTGCACGGCTTGCGGCTGCGCATCAACTCGCTCGGCGATCTCGACGACCGCGCCCGCTACCGCGAGGCGCTCCGGGCCTACTTCCTGCCCTACGAAGCCGACCTTGACGAGCCATCGAAGGAGCGGCTCGAAAAGAATCCCATGCGGATTCTCGATTCGAAGAATCCTGCTCTCAAGGAGATGATCGCCGGAGCGCCGAGGCTCTACGCCTCGCTCAAGCCGGAGGCCGTTGCCGAGTTCAAGGCTGTGCTGGCCTACCTCGACGACCGCCAGATCGCTTACGACGTCGATCATCTGCTCGTGCGCGGCCTCGACTACTACTGCCACGCGGCGTTCGAAGTGACCAGCTCCGAGCTTGGCGCGCAGGACGCCATCGGCGGCGGCGGGCGTTACGACGGGCTGGCGCGGGAACTCGGATCGTCCGGCGATCTGCCCGCCGTTGGATTCGCCATCGGCATGGAGCGCTTGATGATCGTCATGGAGAAGCAGGGCCTCTTCGCGACGCTCAACCCGCACGGGCCGCTCGTCTGCGTCATCGTCCAGCAGCAGGAGCTTGCCAGCCACGCCATGCAGGTCGCCTTCCGGCTGCGCAAAGCGGGCATCAAAACGGAGATTGACCTGGCCGCACGGAGCATGAAAGCGCAGATGCGCGAAGCCAACCGCATGAATTCGGCCTACGCGCTCATCGTCGGCCAGTCGGAGTTAGAGTCGGGCATCTATGCGCTCAAGAACCTCGTCACCTCGGAACAGACCTCGCTCGACCTCGACGCCATCATCGAGGTGCTGCGCGAACCGGCGGCGCGGGAGGCGCTGAAGCCATGAAGCCGCAAATCGTTATCTACGGCAAGCCGGAGTGCTGCCTCTGCGATGAGGCTCTCGAAGTGCTCGAAGCGGTGCGCAAACACATCCCCTTCGACATCGAGAAGCGCGACATCTCCGGCGACGCCGATCTCGTCGAACGCTACGGCCTGAGCATCCCCGTCATCCTGATCGACGGCAAAATGGCCTTCAAGCACCGCGTAGACAAAGATCGCCTCGTCGCCCTGCTCAAGGGGCGGTAGTTTTTTGTAGGCGGGAATCTCTGAATCCTGATTTGATAAAATATTATTCCGGACAGAACGATGTTTTGAGGTTGACCATATGTTGAAATTCATTCTTCTTCTCTTCGCCTTGTGGATGGCTGTGCGACTCGTGGGGCGGCTTTTTCGTATCACCAGCTTCATTGGCGGCAGCAAGCACGAGCGCCCGTCGGGTCGTCCGCAGAATTTTTCCTCATCACGCAAGCGGGAGGCGGTCGAGGAGGCGGAGTTCGAGGTGATCGACAGTCACATCAAAGAAAAAGAGTGAGCGGTTTGCCGAAAGCGTATAAAGCTGGTTGACTTGTGCGCCCTTTTTTTGTACATTGAGGCTCACTGGAGCACTGGCCTGTGGGAAAAGCAAGTTTTCTGAGAGTGGGGTTTCCCCACTTTTTTGTTTTCGGAAATTCGAGTGAGTGGATGAATACGATGATTGACGATTTGATACAGAACGCGATTGGCGAGTCGATTGCCGATCTTTCCGCCTTAACCGGCGATGAGATCTATGTCGTCGAGGCCGCCATTCGCGGCGGCGGCAGGAAAATCGAGCTGACCGTCGATACCGACAAGGGCGTCAGCATCGACCAGTGCGCCAAACTGAGCCGGGCCATCCGGGTGCGTCTCGAAGCGTGCCAGGAGCATCTCATGCTGGCGGAGGGAGATTTCGATCTCCTCGTTTCGTCTCCCGGCATCGGGGAGCCGGTCAGGGTGCAGCGGCAGTACCTGCGGCATCTGAACCGTCTGATTCGCGTCAACTACCTGGACCAGGAGCGTCAGCCGAAGGAGATTACGGGTCGCCTGCTCGAAGCCGCCGTCAGCGCGGAAGTCGAGGCTCCATCGATCACCATCGAGGCCGTCATGGCGGGCAAAAAAAAGAGAACCGCCGGAGAAGCGCCGGTGACCATCCCGCTTGCCGATGTCGTCAAGGCGGTGGTGCAGACCGGTTTGTAAAGTCATAGTTCCGAGAAGTTCAAGAACGAATCGCAGACTATTCTATAAAAAAAAGATCACACAGCGATGCCAAGAAAGCAGCTAAAGGGTGAAACTCATGATCAGAAGGCGCAGATTGCCAGCGCTTTCGGCGAAATCGAGCAGTCGAAGATCTTTCTGGACAAGCGCTCCGAAAGCGCCGCGGTCAAGATGGACATTGCCGACCTGCTCAAGGAGATCATCCAGAAACAGCTCAGGAAAGATTACGATCCAGAGGTGGAGTCCAATATCTTCATCAATCCGGAGCGTGGCGATTTCGAGGTGTATATACTTAAGAAAATCGTCAAGGAGGTCGATCTTCCGACCATCGAAATCGGCATCGACGAGGTGCGCGGTATCGATGAATCGCTCGAACTCGGCGACTTTTACGAAGAGGGGCCGATCAAGCTCGACGACTACCTGACCCGCAAGTCGATACAGATCATCAAACAGTCGGTACAGAAAAAGGTGCGCGACCTGGAGCGCATGGCCGTCTATGAGGATTGCCTCGAAAAGGTTGGCGAGGTGGTGGCTGGCGAGGTGTACCAGGTCAGGTCGAACGAGGTGATCTTCACCTATAACACCTCCAAGGATCACCGCGTCGAGCTGGTGCTGCCGAAGTCGGAGATGATGAAGAAGGACAATCCGCGCCGCACGCCGCGCATGAAGCTCTATGTCAAGCGCATCGAGCGAGAGAGGGTCAAGACGCGCCTCGATGACGGCACGGTAGAGGAGCGCGAAAAGCCGGATGGCGGCATGAAGGTGATCGTCTCTCGCGTTGACGACCGCTTCCTCTACAAGCTTTTCGAAAGCGAGGTGCCGGAGATTCTCGACGGACTGATCGTCATCAAGGGTATCGCCCGCGTTCCGGGTGAACGCGCCAAGGTGGCCGTCGAATCGACCAGCACGAGGATCGATCCGGTCGGCGCGACGGTCGGCTATCGGGGCAAGCGCATCCAGAGCATCGTCAAGGAGCTGAACAACGAGAATATCGACGTCATCTACTACACCGACGAGCCGCAGGTTTTCATCGCCCGCGCGCTTCAGCCCGCCAAGATCGACCCCATGACCGTACATGCCGACATGAAGAGCCGCAAGGCGCGCGTCATGCTCAAGCCCGACCAGATCAAGTACGCCATCGGCAAGAATGGCAATAACATCCATCTGGCCGAGAAGCTGACCGGCTACGAAATCGACGTCTATCGCGACGTGATCGACAAGTCGCTCGAAGATCCGAACGACATCGACATCATCGAGTTCCGCGAGGAGTTCGGCGACGACATGATCTACCAGTTGCTCGACGGCGGTCTCGACACGGCCAAGAAGATTCTGAAGGCGGGGGTCGAAAAGATCGAGGAGGCGCTGGTCGGCACGCAGAAAACCGAAGAGCTGTTTGCATTTCCCAAGGGACGCAACAAAACCGTCAAGCCGCGCGAGCGCAGGATTACCGACGAGGAGAAGCGCTACTGGAAGAAGATTGCCGAGACGATTTACCGCACGGTGCGCGAGCAGTTCAACGAGGAGGATTTCAAGGCGCTGCTCGACGACAGCCACGAAAGGCTGCTCATGGGCGATCTCATGAATACGGAAGAGCGCGCCATGGACGAGAGTCCGGAGCCGGAAGAGCGTCACGACGAAGAAGAAACAAACTGAGAATTACCACGGGATTTCATGCAGGCGTCAGGGCGGCGGATTGCGGCGGAATTCCGGCAAGAGGATAATCATCCAGGAGAGGCCAATGGCTATCGAGGAACAGCAGATAAGATACCGCATCAGTGATATTGCCAGGGAGCTGCAGGTCAGTCCCCAGGAGGTCCTGCACTTCGTGAAGCAGGAGGGGGGCAAGGTGGCCTCCACCTCCTCGATGGTGGGAGAGGAGATGCGCAACATGATTTTCGGCAATTTCAGCCAGGAGAAGAAGCAGGTTGACGAGACCCGCAAGATCAGGGCTGAAAAGCAGAAGCGCCTGACCAGGCTCGAAGAGCAGTCGCGCAAAGCGTACGAAAAGGAGCAGCAGCTCAAGGAGAGCCTGAGCAGCGCTCCTCCGCCGCCTCCGCTCGTCGTTTCGCATGTGCCTGAAATCAGGTTCGAAATCCCTGCTCCTGTCAAGCCTGTTGCCGTCGAGCCGCCTCCCGCGCCTGCGGTCGTTGTCGCGCCTCCACAGCCGGAACCGGCTTCCGAAGAGCCCGTCGCCCCCAAGCCCGTCGTCGAACCAGTCGTCGAGCCAGTCGCCGAAGCGCCCGAGACCATCGCTGAGCCTGCGCCTGTTGCCGAGTCTGCTGAACCTGTCGTCGAAACGATGCCTGTGGTCGAAGCCGAACCTGTTATCGAACCGGAGCCGGTCGCGGAGGTTGCAGAGACTGAAGGGTTCACTCCGCTGGTGCAGACCCTGCCCGACTCGATGCAGACTTACGAAGAGCCGCAGAAGATCGGCGGTCTGACTGTGCTTGGCACGATCGAAGTCATCAGCGAGGCTGAACGGAAAAAGAAGGCCCGCAAGAAGAATTTCAAGGAGAGCGCCGTCGAACTCAAGGGTGAGTTCGAAAAGGCGGCGACGACCGGTAAGGAAGAGGGCGAGACGACGAAGAAAAAAGTAGCCAAGGCGCCCGCCGCCGAGGGTGAAACCAAGACGGCTGCCGGAGAAGAGGCAGGAGGCGCCAAGAAGAAGAAGGGCAAGAAGAAAAAGAAGGTCGAGGTTGACGACAAGGTCATCTCCCAGAATATCAAGAGCACGATCAGCGGCATGGATGACAGCGGTTCGTCGGGTTCCCGCCAGAAGTTCCGCAAGATGCGCCGCATGGAGCGCGAGCGTGAATACGAGGAGGCAGAGGCGATGCGCGAGGCCGAAAAGAGCCTGGTGCGCGTGACCGAGTACGCCTCGCCGCACGAGCTTGCCGAACTGATGGGGCTGACCGCCAAGGATATTATCCAGAAGTGCTTCTCGATGGGCAAGTTCGTGACGATCAACCAGCGTCTCGACAAGGAGACCATCGAGCTGATCGGACTGGAATTTGGCTTCGAGGCCGAGTTCATCTCCGAGATCGAGGCTACCTCGACCGTCGTGCAGATCGACAATGAAGAGGATATGCAGATTCGTCCGCCGGTCGTCACCATCATGGGTCACGTCGATCACGGCAAGACCTCACTGCTCGACTACATCCGCCGCAGCAACGTCGTCGCCGGCGAATCGGGCGGCATCACGCAGCACATCGGTGCGTATGAAGTATCGCTCGATGGCGGCCGCCACATCACCTTCCTCGACACGCCAGGTCACGAGGCGTTTACCGCCATGCGTGCTCGCGGCGCCCAGGTGACCGACATCGTCATCCTTGTCGTGGCCGCGGACGACAGCGTCATGCCGCAGACCATTGAGGCGATCAACCACGCCAAGGCGGCGGGTGTGCCGATTGTCGTGGCGCTCAACAAGATCGACAAACCCGAGGCCAACGTCGAGAAGATCAAGACGCAGCTCTCCGAAGCGGGCGTGATGGTCGAGGATTGGGGCGGCGAGTGCCAGTGCCAGGAGATTTCAGCCAAAAAGGGGCTGAACATCAAGGAGCTGATGGACAAGGTGCTGACCGAGGCGGAGATTCGCGAGCTGAAGGGCAACTATTCGAGAGAGATTCCCGCCACAGGTATCATCGTCGAGTCCGAGCTCGACAAGGGCAAGGGCGTGGTTTCGACCGTGCTCGTGCAGCGCGGCTTCCTGAAGGTAGGCGATCCGTTCGTCGCGGGCAACACGATGGGCAAGGTGAGGGCGCTCATGGACGAGCGAGGCAAACGTATTCACGTGGCCGGGCCATCCACGCCGGTGCGTGTGCTCGGTTTCGAGGATATGCCCCAGTCCGGCGATGCGCTGACCGTGATGGAGTCCGACCGCGAGGCGCGCGATGTCGCACAGAAGCGCCAGGTGATTCGCCGCGAGCACGAGTTCCGCCGCAGCACCCGCGTCAAGCTCGACAGCATTGCCCGTCAGATCAAGGAGGGTCTCAAGAAAGAGCTGAGCGTCATCATCAAGGCCGATACCGACGGCTCGATCCAGGCGCTTGCCGACGGCCTCATGAAGATTCACAACGAAGAGGTGAAGGTGCAGATCATCCACCAGGGCGTGGGTCAGATCACCGAAACCGACGTGCTGCTCGCCGCCGCTTCGGACGCGATCATCATCGGCTTCAGGGTGCGCCCGAACGTCAATGCCAAGCGGCTTGCCGAAAAGGAGGACCTCGACGTGCGCTTCTACAGCGTTATCTACCACGTGCTCGAAGATGTGGAGAAGGCGCTCGAAGGCATGTTGTCGCCCGAACTGCACGAGGAGAGCCTCGGCTCCATCGAAATCCGCCAGGTCTTCAGGGTTCCCAAGGTGGGCAACGTCGGCGGCGCGTATGTGCTGGAGGGCAAGGTGCCTCGCGACTCGAAGGTGCGCCTCCTGCGCGACGGCGTGCAGATTTTCGAAGGTCAGCTCGACTCGCTCAAGCGCTTCAAGGATGACGTCAAGGAGGTCGATGCCGGTTACGAGTGCGGCGTCAGCCTCAAGGGATACGACGATATCAAGGTGGGCGACGTGATCGAGGCCTACAAGATCGTCGAGAAGAAACGCAAGCTCTGAGCCGGAAGGAGAGCCGCCCCATGTCGATACGAACCGATAAAGTCTCCTCCCTGTTGCAGCGGGAGTTGAGCGCTATTTTCGAAAAGGAGCTGCCCAGAAGCGGCCCCCTGGTGACCGTGACCGAGGTGAAAATCACCGCCGATCTCGGTATCGCCAGAGTCTATATCTCCGTGATCGGCTCCGAAGAGCAGCGCACGGAGGTGATGGAGTATCTGCACAACGAAAACAAGATGATCCGCAAAACGCTCTCCTCGAAAATACGCCACCAGTTCCGGCGTATTCCGGAGCTCGAATTCTACGAGGATCGTCTTTTCGAACAGGCCAACCGGATCGAGCAACTGCTCAAATCGGTCAAGCCCGCTCGCAGTGAAGAGCAGCAGTAACCCGCAGCGTCAGTTATCAGCTTCACGATGAGCCAACAGCTCCGCAGGCCCGTCCTGAGCGAGGAGGGCGACTATCTTCTGGTTGACAAACCGCTCGACTGGACATCGTTCGACGTGGTGGCCAAAATTCGCGGCGCGTACAAACGGTGCGGCGCGAAGCGCAAGGTCGGTCACTGCGGCACGCTCGATCCGAAGGCCACGGGTCTGTTGATTCTCGCCACGGGCCGCAAGACCAAGACAATCTCCTCGCTTGAAATTCTCGAAAAGACCTACGAAGGGGTCATGAGGCTTGGAGCCAAAACGGCGAGTCACGACACAGAATCCGGGGAGTACGACATCCGCGACGTGTCGCATCTCGACGAGCGAGCCATCCGCGCCGCTGCTGCGTCGATGGTTGGCGAGCGGATGCAGCAGCCGCCCATGCACTCGGCGGTCTGGCACAACGGCAAGCGGCTTTACGAACTGGCTCGGCAGGGCCACGAGATCAAAGAACGCAAGTCGCGCCACATCGAGATTTACCAGTTCGAGATCACCGACGTGTCGCTGCCCTGTGTCCGCTTTTTCATCAGGGTCTCCAAGGGTGCTTACATCCGGGTGATCGCGCACGAGCTGGGCGAGCTGCTCGGCGTCGGCGGCTATCTCTCGGAGCTGAAACGGGTCGCTATCGGAGAGTTCAGGCTTTCGGACGCGGCGAGCGTCAGCAAGATCGTTGACGAAATAGGCCGTGTCGCCGCTTTGGCCATCGAAGAGTAAAACAGCAGAGGTATGCGCGTCGTAGTATTTCAGGGCGATACGGTTCTCGATTCCGCCACCGGAGCGCCGGTCGAGCTGATGGCTGAACCGTCAGCCGTGACCATCGGTTCGTTCGACGGACTGCATGTCGGCCACCGCCATATCATCGGTTCGATGACCGGCCACGCCCGGGAGCTTGGCCTCAGAAGCGTCGTCGTGACCTTCGAACCCCATCCGCGCCTCGTGCTCGACAGCAGCTCCGAATGTCCCGTGCGACTCCTGACCACTTACGAAGAGAAGATCGCGCTGTTCGGTACGATGTCCATCGACCTTCTGTTTGTGGTGGGATTCGACCGCGAGTTCGCCTCGAAAAGCTCCGAAACGTTCATCCGCGAGGTGCTGGTGGGGATGCTTGGCGCACGCCACATTACCGTCGGCTACGACCACGGCTTTGGCAGCAAGCGCAGCGGCAGCGAAGAGACGCTGCTCGCGCTCGGTGCTGAGTGCGGTTTCAGCGTCGATGTGGTTGGCGAAGTGATCATCTCAGGCTCGCCGGTATCGAGCACGCGAATCCGCCGCCTGCTCGATGCGAGTCAGATTCGCCAGGCCAACGAGTGCCTCGGCGCACCATACTCGATCAGCGGCACGGTGGTCGAGGGCGACAAGCTTGGTCGCGCCATCGGCTTCCCGACGGTCAACCTCGCCCTTCCCCAGCGGTGCAAGATGCTTCCCGCCTGCGGCGTCTACGTGGCGAGCGTCCAGATCGACGGAGAGGAGTATCCGGCCATGATGAACATCGGACGCCGCCCGACCGTCGCCGAGGATGGCGAGGTGCGGGTCGAGGCGCACATCATCGGTTTTTCAGGAGATTTATACGGAAAATTTCTGATTTTACGGATGCACGACTTCATCCGGGCCGAGCAGCGTTTCGCCTCCATCGACGAACTCAGGGCGCAGTTGGAACTCGATAAAAATGTGGCGGGATTCTACAAGAAATAATGCTATATTGAACACTGTTTTTTTTATTTCGTTATAATTAACACTACATACAAGAACAATCATGGGTCTGACAAAAGAACACAAAACCGAGATCATTACGAAGTTTGGTGATTCTGCGACGGATACCGGAAAAGCGGAGGTTCAGGTTGCCCTGTTCAGCCGCCGGATCACCGATCTGACCGGTCATCTTCAGCAGCATCCCAAAGACAAGCATTCACGCCGCGGCCTGATGATGCTGGTCGGCAAGCGCAAGAGCGTGCTGAACTACCTGAAGAAGGTCGATATCGAGCGCTACCGCAAGGTGCTCGCCGATCTCGATCTGCGCAAGTGATTGGTTGATACTGTTTGCCGGAGTCTGCGGAGAATCCTCTCCGCAGGCATCTTCATGAATGTTTAGATGGTAAAGGTATGTTGGAAAGCATGACCGGATACGGCAGCGCCGAACGCTCGGACAAGGGTATGAAGGTGCTGGTCGAACTTCGTTCGGTCAACAACCGTTTCGCCGAAATCGGAGTCAAGCTGCCACGGCAGCTCTTGTCCTGGGAACTCGAGGTCAGGGAGATGATCCGGGCCGGTTTCCAGCGTGGCAAGATTTCAGCGTTCGTCCAGCTTCAGCTCGAAGAAGCCGAGCAGTTGCCCGTGAGCGTCAACCCTTCGAAAGTGAGGGCCTACAAGGCTCTGCTCGAAACCGTGCGCCATGAGGCGAACATCGAAGCTCCGGTGACACTCGATCACGTGCTTCGTTTTTCGGAGATTTTCGAGTCGGATCACACCATTCTCGAACACCCCGACGAAATCTGGCCCATCGCCAAATCGGCACTTGTCGAGGCTATCGGTCATCTCAAGGAGATGCGCCAGAAAGAGGGCGAGGAGCTTGCCAATGATTTCAAGGCGAGGATCGACGAGATTGAACGCACGATCGCCGTGATCAAGGAGATTGCCGCGGGTAATCTCGAAACGATCCGCAAGCGGCTTTCCGCCAAAATCAGCGCTATCGCCGGACGCGACATCGAATACAGCAAGGATCGCCTCGAAATGGAGATCGTCATGGCAGCCGAGCGGCTCGACATCACCGAGGAGTGCATCCGCTTCAACAGCCACAACAAGTTTTTCATCGAAGAGCTGAACAACAGTTCGAGCGGTTCTGGCCGCAAGCTCAATTTCCTCTTGCAGGAGCAGCTTCGCGAGGCCAACACCATCGCCTCGAAGTCGCAGAATGCCGACATCTCCCAGAAAGTCGTGCATATCAAGGAGGAACTCGAAAAGGTCAGGGAGCAGCTTCAAAACATCGAATGAGCCTATGAGCACGGAACAGGTTTCGGGTCAGGGCCGGTTGATCGTTTTTTCAGCCCCCTCCGGCACCGGAAAATCGACGGTGGCCAAACTCGTGATGGAGCGCCTCGGCTCGCTCGAATTTTCGGTTTCAGCCACCACGCGCCAGATGCGGGCAGGGGAGCGCGACGGCGTCGATTACCACTTCCTGAGCCGCGAAGCGTTCGAACAAAAGATTGCCGAGAACGGCTTCATCGAACATGAGTTCTTTTTCGGTAATTTCTATGGAACGTTGCTCGACAAGACCAGCGAGGCTATCGAAGCGGGTCGCAACCTGCTGTTCGATCTCGATGTGAAGGGTGCCCTGAATCTCAAAAGAATTTTCGGAGAGCGGGCGCTGCTCGTTTTTCTCAAGCCTCCGAGCATGGAGGAGCTTGCCCGGCGATTGCAATCCCGCGAGAGCGAGAGCGCCGAAGCGCTGAAAACGCGCCTCGAACGGGCAGAGATGGAGCTTTCTCATGCCGATGCATTCGATTTTGTAGTGGTCAATGACGATCTCGGGCCTACCGTCGATGCGGTTGCCTCCCGGATCGCCGATTTTCTTCCACAATCATAACGCACTATTGCCATGTCGGTCAAACCAGTAGATTTGAACAAGCTCAGAAGTACGCATGAAAACCTCTATGAAACCGTTGTCGCCATTTCGAAGAAAGCGAAGGAAATTCACGAAGAGGAGCGCTCCGAACTCGAAGAGCGTTTGCTGCCGTACAAGGAGATGATCCGCAATCCCGCTTCGGAGTCCGAGTCGGAAAAGGTATTTCCCGAGCAGATCGCCATCAGCGTCGAGTTCGAGTGCCGTGAAAAACCGTCGCAGCAGGCGGTCGCGCAGTATTTCGATCACCAGTACGACTATGTTCTCGAAAAAACTCCTGAAACCAGAGCACCGGAGGCCGAGGATGAAGATGAATCTGACGGGGATTAACCAGATTACGCTTCGGGTCAACGACGTACGGTTGTCCGAAGAGTTCTATGCAGGTATTCTCGGCTTCAGGGTGGATCACCGCGCCGGAGCCAATATCTCATACCTGCGCCTCAATACCGATATGCTCGTCCTGGTCAAGGCTGAGACGCCCGGTACGGCGGACGCACGGGATATACGGGTGGATCATTTCGGCTTCAGGCTGGCCACGGATACCGAGGTCGATCAGGCCGCCATCTATCTCGACGATCGCGGCGTGCATCTGGTCACCCAGCCTGCGCATCGCCGTGAAGGTCGCGCATTCTTCGTGATGGATCCGGATGGCAACCTGATCGAATTTTATTCGATGAACGCCCCTGGCCAGATTCCTCCGGCGGATTCAATCGATACCCGCACGGCGAGCGAAATCGCGACCGACTCCCGCCGGGAGCACACTTCTGGCGACGATGTCAAAAAGACGAGGCGTTCGAGGAAGTAATTTCTGAATCCGCCGTTTGTTCCGCAACTTTTCGACGGGATGACAGCCAATGCATATCGGTGTCCTGACCGGAGGCGGCGACGCACCCGGCATCAATGCGTGCATCAAGACCATCGTGACCATCAGCGCCGAGAAGGGGTACCGGGTGACCGGCATCCGTCGGGGCTGGAACGGCCTCCTGGCCTTCGATCCCGATGATCCGGCCTCCCGCGCGGAGCATATCACCGAACTCGATTCCGAGCTTGTCCGGCGAATCGACCGCACCGGTGGCACCCTGCTTCATACCAGCCGCGTCAATCCCGGCAACCTCCAGAAGAAAGAGATTCCCGCGTTCCTGCGCAGTTCGTCCCATCTGCTGCGTGCGGGGCTGTTTCACTCTGGTAATTTCGACCTTACCGTGCATGTGCTTCGCGGCATCGAAGCGCTTGGTCTCGATGTCATCATCGTTATCGGCGGCGACGATACGCTCGGCTACGCGGAGCATCTCTCCAGAGCGGGCGTCCGGGTGATCGCGGTGCCGAAGACGATGGATAACGACGTCTACGGGTCGGATTACTGCATCGGCTTTGGCACGGCCGTTACGAGGAGCGTACAGTACATCCACCAGCTCCGCACCAGCTCCGGCTCGCTCGAGCGCATCACCATCGTCGAGCTGTTCGGACGCAGCACCGGCGAGACCTGCCTGATCAGCGCCTACCTGGCCGGGGTTGACCGCGCCCTTATTCCCGAAGTGCCCTTCGATCCCGAAACGCTTGCCGAGTATGTGATTCAGGACAAGGCGGCCAACCCGAGCTGCTACTCCATGATCGCCATCAGCGAAGGGGCGCGGATGATCGGCAGCAAGATGATCGAATATTGCGGTCGCCGGTACGATGACGAGGGGAAAGAACATGCCGGTATCGGCCAGCTCACCCGCGAGACGATCTCGATGCTGACCGGCCAGGAGGTGATCTGCCAGCCGCTCGGCTACCTGATGCGTTCGGGTATTCCGGATGCGCTCGATCTGATGGTGGGCTTCAACTTCGCCCAGCTTGCCGTGGAGCTGGTTGAAAAAAAGACCTTCGGCGTGATGGTGGCGCTGCAGAATGGTATCTACACCTGCCTGCCGCTGGCTGATGTGTCGGCCAACACCAAGCAGGTCGATATCAGCGAACTCTACGACCTGCGCAGCTACCGCCCGAAGATGCGAAGCGTCATGGGCAAGCCGATGTTTCTCTATTAGCGGGTTGGCGTTATCTCCGCATCACTCTCCCTGCTTCTCGGTGAGGTATTTCCAGTATTTGGCTGGCATGTTTGTCTTCTGGAGGCGGGGGTTTTTGCGTTCGGGGATGGCGATGGTTTTGAAGAAGGATTGCCACATCTGCCGGACGGCTTTTTCCTCTTCGGAGAGTTCGGGGCGACTGAACTGTTCGAGCGTACCGAAGCTGAGATCGCGGCCGTTCCAGTGTGCAGCGCTCCGGCGGCGGACGTCATAGATGAACCACTGCTGCCCGCGCAGGCGGCGGCTGAAATGGCGGGCGAGGGGATGGAGGACGTTGCAGTCCGGCTCCATCCGCGCCAGCCAGGTTCCGTCTCGAAGCTGCTCGAAGCGCAACAAACCTTTCATTCGGTGCAGCTCCCGGCCAGCCTTGCGGGCCGTGCCGACGATGGCCTTGACGCTTGCGTGGGTCAGGTAGCCGTTGACCCGGTCGCCATGCTCGAAGGCGAGGGCGACGTAGCGCAAAAGGCTCGTCTCCAGCCCGTCGGCTTCGGCCATCGTGAAGTACCAGAGCGTGTGCACGGCGTCGGGCGCTCGCTGCCGGAGCCGCTCGAAGAGCGCTTCGGCAAGGGCGGAGTCGGTGCGCAGGAACAATCCCTCCTCGAACAGTGTATCCTGCCGGACGGAGAGCATGGTCTTTTCAGGATTGTCGCCGCTATCGAGAATCGCCGCAATGGCCGACACCAGCCCCTCTGGCGTGCCGTCGTAGAGGTATTTGTTCATGGGTTGTGTTTCGCTTGAAAGAATAGGACTTATAGGACATATGGGTCTTATAGGACGAATGGGAGAAGAAAAGGATTATCGTGTTTCGTAGCGCTGGACAAATAACGCTGGAATCTTTTTTTCCAACCCTACGTTCTTTCCCACCTCACAATTATCCATTGTCAATTATCCATTATCCATTATCCATTTTTCCTCACCCCAGCCCCGGCAACACGAGCTGCCTCGGTAGTTTCGCTTCGCTGCCGTCGCCGAGCAGGAGGCGCTGGCGGAGGCGGGCGGGTTGCTGATCGATGATTTCAAAAGGTCGCCCCGAACAGGTGATGAAATATTTTGCCCGTTTCATCACCACGCCGATCTTTTTCATTCCCTCCGGCGAGATGGGCGCAAAGCGGCGGGCGGCGATGATGCGCCGTGCCGAGGTGACGCCGATGCCCGGTACGCGCAGCAAAGTCGCATAATCGGCGCGGTTGATCTCGACCGGGAAGAAGGCCGGATTTCGCAGCGCCCAGGCGGTTTTAGGGTCGAACGATTCGTCGAGGTTAGGCGCATCGTCCGAGAGAATCTCCTCCGCCGAAAAGCCGTAGAAGCGTAGAAGCCAGTCGGCCTGGTAGAGGCGATGCTCGCGCAGGAGCGGCGGTGCCGAGAGCACGGGCAGGCGGTTGTCGCTGTTGACCGGCACGAAGGCCGAGTAGTAGACGCGCTTGAGGTTCATCCGGCTGTAGAGTCCCTGCGAGAGGCGGAGGATTTGCAGGTCGGTTTCGGGACTCGCGCCGATGATCATCTGCGTGCTCTGCCCGGCGGGGGCGAAGCGCGGCGCGTTGCGGCTCTTGCGCCGCTCGACGAGGCTCGCGCCAGCCTCCGCGCCGATGAGCTTCATCGGGGCGAGAATCGCCTCCTTGCTCTTCTGCGGCGCGAGACGTTTGAGCGACTCACTGGACGGCAGCTCGATGTTGACGCTGATCCGGTCGGCGGCGAGTCCGGCGCGGCGTACCAGCTCCGGGCTGCTGCCGGGAATGATCTTGAGGTGAATGTAGCCGCCGAAGCGCTCCTCGTTGCGCAGGATCTCCGCCACGCGCACCATCGCCTCCATCGTGTGGTCAGGACTCACATTGACCGCCGAGCTGAGGAACAATCCCTCGATGTAGTTGCGCCGGTAAAACTCCATGGTCAGATCGACCACCTCCCGTGCGGTGAACGAAGCGCGCGGCACTGGGTTCGAGGAGCGGTTGACGCAGTAGGCGCAGTCGTAGCGGCAGTCGTTGGAGAGGAGTATTTTCAGGAGCGAAATGCAGCGGCCATCATCGGCCCACGAGTGACAAATGCCCCCCTGCGAGGTGTTGCCCATCCCCCGGCGCGGCGTGTCGTTGCTGCAACCGCTCGACGCGCAGGAAGCATCGTACCGAGCGGCCCCCGAAAGGATCGTGATTTTTTCCTGAAGCTCCATAGCAAGAATATACACGGAGCAGGCCAATTAGTGGCAAGCGACGGCGCCTTCCTCTTCCTCCTATAAGTCCCACAAGTCCCAAAGGTCCCATGAGTCCCATATCTCTGAAGCAGTGAGAAACAACAATTTCTCACCACCGCAGCTTCGACGCCCGCTGCGAAAGCAGCTCGACCGTTCGGCGTGCTCCGGTGACCACGCCCGGCAGCGACTGGCCGGGGAAGATCGAGTCCCCGGCGAGGAACAGATTATTGTATTTCGTGGCGGGGCCACGAACGCCGAAGAGCGAGGTTTGCGGGTATCCGCCGACGTGACCCCAGCGCCGCCCCGTCCAGAGCTCCCAGGAGAGCGGTGTAGCCGCCGTCACCGTGCGGAGAGACTCACGCGATTCAGGAAGCTGTTCGAAGAGAAGTGCAAGCGACCTGTCGGTATATTGCTTTTTCATCTCTTCATACCGCTCCCGGCCCTGATGCAGGGTCTCGAACCAGGGAGCTGCGTCGGTGTGCGTCGAAATGGTGACGGCGCGTTGACCTTCGGGCGCTCGTCCGGCTTCGCCTGCCGGTGAAGCCGAGATGAAGAGGCTCCTTCCTTCGCCAAGCTCGCCATCCGGCGCAACGATTTGCAGATGGTCGGCTCCGGTCTGCTCGAAAACCGTGGCATCGACGCCGAGATAGAGCATGAAGGCGCTCCAGCCGGAGGAGGCCGACGCATCCTGCTTGCCCGCCGGAGGAGAGTCGTCGAGTACCTCCAGCGATTCAGGCGTGAGGTTGGCGATCAATGCATCGGCGGCAAGAGCGTCACCATCGGCAGTTTCGACGCCGAGCACCTCTCTGCGGATGCTGTCGAGCCGGATTACCTTTTTGTTGTACAATAACGCGCCGCCGTCGCGCTCGATCGATTCTGCAAGAAGCCGGGCCACCGCGCCGATGCCGCCCTCGACGCGCCAGGTGCCCGAAACGGGCAGATCGAGCGCGATGGCGGCATTCAGCGCATTGGCGTGGCGCGAGGTGGTCTGGACGGAGATCAGGAGCTGCGCGTCGATGAAGCGCATGAAATCGGCATCGGCCTCGAGACCGTGCGAAGCGAGCCACTCGTGTGCGGATTGTCTCACGAACGGAAGGAGGCGGAGTGAGTCCGGCAGTGACGTGAGCGCCCGTCCGGCAACTCCGGCTACATCCCGGGCACCGGCGACGGGCCAAGGCAGGCCATCGGCGGACAAGCGCCAGAGCGTCCGGGCAAGGCGGGCCTGTTCGTCCCAGAAAGTTTGCGACCGGGGAAAGCGGGCGATGATATTCTCACGCGAGGATGAAAGATCGAGGCGAAGGTCACGGTGCCGGTACAGCCAGGCAATCGGCTCGGCGTGTACCGGCCATGTGATGCCAAGCTCCCTGCCGAGATTGTCAAGCGGCCCGCCGGAGTGGAAGCCGCAACCCACGGTCGCTCCCGCATCGAAGCGATAGCCGCCGGAGGTAAAGGTGGAGGCGCAGCCGCCCGGATAGTGACGCGCTTCGAGCACCGTGACCTGCACGCCCCGGCGGGCGAGCAGCGCACCGGCGGCAAGACCGCCGATACCGGCTCCGATAACGATGCAGTGCAGATCGCGCAGATTCATGCGAGGCTATCGGTGATATAATTATAAAGTTCTTTCTCTTTATAGAATCACCGCGACAGGGATACAATTCCCGTCAGCCTTCGGCAAGCATCAGGTAGATGCGCGTTCTGAGCTGGTCTGGCGGCGTTTCGGCGGGATTGTCGAGATAGATTTCATACGCCTCGCCGTTCAGCGCAAAGCCGTTATCGTCAACCCACTTCATGAGCGCGTCGTAGGCCGCCTCGATCTCGCCATACGGTCCGATATACATGCAGCTCGCGGCTTTGCCCGACGGGGTCGAGCCGGTGACGATCTTTCCGTCGCCCTCGACGCCGTTTTCGACGGGAAAGCCGAATTCGATCTCGAACGTCCCGGCGCTCATGCCGAAGTAGCGGGCGAAGGGCGGCCCGGACGGCGCTTTCTGCTGGCTTGCAAGCAGTTGCAGAATATCATGATAGCCGGTTTCAAACAGCGACCCGAGCTCGCTCATGGTGGTGCTCGCACGAATGAAGAGGGCTGGCGTCGGTGCAAGCTCTTTCAGCTCGCACACGAATTGGCATTCAAAGTCCATAATAGAAATTCCGGTTTTTGTTGAGAAAGGAACTCATCCGGATAAAGAAGGGAAAAACTTGTCGGCGTAGCGGGATTTGAACCCACGACCCCTACCACCCCAAGGTAGTGCGCTACCAGGCTGCGCTATACGCCGATGAAGGAGTGGATTATAAGAAGATTCGGGAAATTACCATAATTATTTTTTGCCCGTTTTCGAGATAATCGATGTCCCGATGATCACTTCCGCAGGCGATGCTTCAGAAACTCGATGGCCGGTATCATCAGCGATACGGCGATAATCCCCACGATCATCAGCTTCAGATTGCTTCTGATGATGGGCAGTTGGCCGAAAAAGTATCCGCCATAGCAGAACGATCCGACCCAGAGCAGCGCTCCGGCAATGCTGAACGAAATGAATTTCGGATAGGGCATGGCACCGATACCCGCCACGAATGGGGTGAAGGTGCGGACAATCGGGATAAAACGGGCAATGATGATGGTCTTGCCGCCATATTTCTCGAAATATCCGTGCGTCTTCTTCAGATGCTCAGGATTGAAGAAGGCGGATTTCTCGAAATGGAACACCTTCGGCCCGAGTCCTCTGCCGATCCAGTAGTTGAGCGTATCGCCAAGCAGCGCCGCGCTGGTGAAGATGGCGAAGAGCCAGTGCGGGCTGAGCTGCGACAGTGGAATCGCGGCAAGCGATCCGGCAGCGAAGAGCAGCGAGTCGCCCGGAAGAAGCGGAAAAACCACCAATCCTGTTTCGCAGAAGACGATCAGAAAAAGAATGCCGTACAGCCAGACGCCATACTCCGAAGCGAGTACCTGAAGGTGCCCGTCAATGTGCAGGATAAAGTCGGCCAGTTTGGAAAAAAGCTCCATGTGGGTGCAAAATCAATAGTAAATATCTACAAATCAGTGCGTTACAACAACCTTCGCCTGTTCGTCAAGATCCGGGCGGCAAGCGATAATATAGTGGTATGAAATCAATATCGTGGCGTCATACGGTCATGATTTTCAGCTCTTTCGCAGAAGCTTCATCGTCATGATCTCGACCGGCAGAAGTTGGCTCTCAATCTTTCACATAAAAAAACGAAAGGCCGCCATGAGAGGGCGGCCTTCTGATTGCATCAGGCTCCGGCAAGCCAACGGCTTACCACCCCGGAGCGCTGCCTGGGCCAGGCATGTCTGGCAGCATCATGTGACGCTTCCGGGCGCGCTCCTGCATGAGGCGGTGATGCTCCAGGCGGAGCTGCTCCCGCTCCTCGAAGCTCTTTGCCGAATGCAGCCGCTTCATGTAGTCGAGACACTCTTTCGACGACATGAGCTGATAACCGTAGATCATTTCCGGCTCCATCATCCGGTAGTGCATCGGCATGTCGTACCGCATCGGTCTCCAGTCTCGGTACTCCTCCTGCCGGGGTGGAGGCGGTGGAGGCGCCGGTTGTACAGGCACGGGTTTCGGCATTTGGCTCGGTTGGGTTGCCGATGGCGGCGGCGGCTGATACCATGCCGCTTCCTCGGCGGCGAGTGCCGTCAACCCTGCTTGAAGTAACATCGTAGCGGAGAGCAGGGGTACAGTGAGTATCAATCTGTTATTCATAGTTGTCCCTTCGTAACATTACGGGTTGACATGCGAAGTACGTCTCGCCGGCTGCAACCCGTTCAGCCGAAAAGACGACCTGCCCTCATGCCTTTCCGGTTTTTTACCGCGATCAGCATGGGGCAGGGTACTACTTCCTGTCTGACGATCTTTCGGGGCGTCACTCTTTGTCGAGCTTCTCCTCCTTTTTGCTCTTTTTTGGAGCTGGTTCAGCGGCAGGCGGGCCATCGAGGAAGCGAAGCTCCTTTGCTTCTTCGTCGAAGCTGATGCGGATCACGCTGCCTTCGGTAAAGCGCCCCTTGAGCATCTCCTCGGCAAGCGAATCCTCGACGTACTTCTGCAAAGCCCTTTTGAGCGGACGTGCGCCGTACTTCTGGTCGTAGCCCTTCTCGACGAGGAACTCCTTGGCCTTCTCGTCGATCTGCACCTCGATGCCCATCTCCTTCAGGCGCTTGAAGAGCTTGCCCGCCGTGATGTCGATAATCCTGAAGATGTCCGACTTTTCGAGCTGGTGGAACACAATCGAGTCGTCGATGCGGTTCAGGAACTCCGGATTGAACACGCGCTTCAGAGCGTCCTCGATGGTTGACTTCATCGCCTTGTAGCTGCCGGTGCCGTCGTCGGGAGCCGAGAAGCCCATGCCGCTGCCCGAGCCGAAGCTCTTGATCTCCTTCGCGCCGATGTTCGAGGTCATGATGATGATCGTGTTGCGGAAATCGACCTTGCGGCCAAGCCCGTCGGTCAGCACTCCCTCGTCGAGCACCTGCAAAAGGATGTTGAACACGTCGGGATGCGCTTTCTCGATCTCGTCGATCAGCACCACCGAGTAGGGTTTGCGGCGCACCTTTTCGGTGAGCTGGCCGCCCTCTTCGTAGCCGACGTAGCCGGGAGGCGCTCCAACCAGGCGGCTCACCGAGAACTTCTCCATGTACTCGCTCATGTCGGCGCGGATGAGCGCATCTTCGCTGTCGAACAGATAGCGGGTCAGCGCCTTGGCCAGCTCGGTCTTGCCGACGCCGGTCGGGCCGAGGAAGATGAACGAGCCGATGGGGCGCGACGGATCCTTCAGCCCGGCGCGGGTGCGCTGGATCGCCTTGGTGATCTTCTTGATCGCCTCGTCCTGGCCGATGACCTCCTTTTTCAGCTCCGCCTCCATGTTCAAGAGCTTCTGCGACTCGGATTGCGCCACGCGGACAACCGGAATGCCGGTCATCATGGCGATGACCGACGAAATGTCCGTCTCGGTCACGTCGTACACGCTCTCCATCGACTGCTCCTCCCACTCCTGCTTGGCGTGATCGAGCGCTTCGAGCATGTTCTTCTCCCTGTCGCGCAGGCGGGCGGCCTCCTCGAAGTTCTGCATCTTGACCACCTTGTTCTTCTCGCTCTTGATCTCCTCGATGGACTTTTCGAGTTCGAGAATCTCCTGCGGCACATGGATGTTGCTCAGGTGCACCCTCGCGCCAGCTTCATCCATGACGTCGATCGCCTTGTCGGGCAGGAAACGATCGGTGATGTAGCGCTCCGAAAGCTTGACCGCCTTCTCGATGGCATCCTCCGAGTACTGCACATGGTGGTGCGCTTCGTACTTGTTCTTGATGTTGTTGAGAATCAGGATGGTCTCCTCGACCGAGGTCGGTTCGACCATGATCTTCTGGAAGCGGCGATCCAGAGCTCCATCCTTCTCGATGTACTGGCGGTATTCGTCGAGCGTGGTCGCGCCGATGCACTGCAACTCGCCGCGGGCGAGCGCTGGCTTGAAGATGTTGCTCGCGTCGAGCGAACCGGACGCGCCGCCCGCACCAATGATGGTGTGCAGCTCGTCGATGAAGAGAATCACGTCGCGGGAACGCTCCAGCTCGTTCATGAGCGCCTTCATGCGCTCCTCGAACTGGCCACGATATTTGGTGCCCGCCACGAGCGCCGCGAGGTCGAGCGCCACGACGCGCTTGTCGTAGAGCACGCGCGACACCTTGCGCTGCACGATCTTGAGCGCCAGTCCCTCGGCGATGGCCGTCTTGCCGACGCCGGGCTCGCCGATCAGCACCGGGTTGTTCTTTTTGCGGCGGCTCAAAACTTGCGCCACGCGCTCGATCTCCTTCTCGCGACCAATGATCGGGTCGAGCTTGTCCTCCATCGCGAGGCGCGTGATGTCGCGCCCGAAGTTGTCGAGCACCGGTGTCTTGGTGCGCTCGCCGCGCTTGGGATCGGGCTTTTTCGATGGGCGCTCCGTGCTTCCGGTCGAGTACGAACCCTCCATTGGCGGCTCGTCCGCCTCGCTCCGGCCCGTGGTGATGGTCACCAGCTCCTCCCTGACCAGATCGTAACTGACGCCGAACTGTTCGAGAATCTGGGCGGCGATATTGTCATCCCCCTTGAGGATCGAGAGCAGCAGATGCTCCGTGCCGATAACGGTGGACTTGCATATCTTGGCTTCGAGATAGGTGATCTTGAGCACCTTCTCGGCTTGCTTGGTCAGAGGCACGTTGCCCATCTGCGCCGCGGGAACCTTGGGATGGGTGTTCTCCTCGATCTTCTGCTTCAGGCGAAACAGATCGACTTTGAGATTTTTGAGAATCCTCGCGCCGATACCCTCTCCTTCGCGGATCAGGCCGAGCAGGAGATGCTCTGTGCCAATGTAGTCATGTCCGAGACGCAGCGCCTCTTCGCGGCTGAGCCTGATGACATCCTGAACTCTATTCGAAAAATTTCCTTCCATTATGTCTTGTTTAGGTAAAATTGAGGGTAAGCTCCTTGAGATACTTTGTATACTCTTCACTGACCGGCTTTTGAACCGGACTGTTTTACGTCTCTATGTAAAATAACTATAATAAAACGGATGCCATTTCAAATCAATTTATTCGAAAAAAACAGTGGCGATAAATTAAACGTTTCAGCACACCCCATCCCATGACCGTTCGACACATCCTCATCGACGAAGAGAATCCCCTGCACCGCGAATTGCCGATCTACCGCGCCGGAAAGGTTGGCTCCGTGAAGCTTTCGGACAGCGAGTACAGAGTGTACGATTCACTTGAGATCGACGCGCAGAGCTACGCCGCGCTCTTCCACTACGGCGTCATCGAAGCGCTCAACGCTCTGCCGTTCATCTCCGAATCGAACAACGGACTTGACAGTTGGGACGAAGCGTTTCTCGCATCGGCGAACATCGGCGCGATGCGCGGGATCATCGACCACTGCATCGAAACCATCGGCGGGAAAAGCCCCGAACGCATCATGCTCGGGTGGCAGGACGACCCGGAACGCATTGCTTACTGGCGCGAAATCGATCCGGCAAAAACGCTCGACTTCCTGATGCAGCTCCGCGACTTCGCCACCCGCGCCGCCGACAATGGCTGCGACCTCGAATTCATTCTGTAACCGATCCGCCGTTTCCTCCCCCTCCCGCTGGACTCGCTTGCGAGATGGATGAAGCCGCCCGGACAGCGGCGACTCAGGATGAGTTCCTGAATCGCCACCGGAGGATCGGAACCAATAACCACCTGCGGGGGTACTATCTGCCAAAAAGGAGCATAGATATGAAGACAGGATTCATCGGCCTCGGCAAGATGGGGTTCAACATGGTCGAGCATCTGCTTGAACTCGGGCACGAGGTGGTGGCGTATGATGTTTCGGCGCAGGCGGTCGAGGCAATTGCGGCCAAAGGCGCGACGCCCGCCGGTTCTTTGCAGCAGCTCGCCAGTGAACTCGCCGCGCCTCGCGTCATCTGGATGATGGTGCCTGCCGGGCCGCCGGTCGATGCGGTGCTCGATGGTCTTGCGCCGTTCCTGAAGGCGGGCGACATCGTCATCGATGGCGGCAATTCGCGCTATACGGACACCGTGGCCCGCGCCGCAACGCTTCGCGAAGAGGGCATCCATATGCTCGACGTCGGCACCAGCGGCGGCCTCGATGGCGCTCGCCACGGGGCGTGCATGATGGCCGGGGGCGAGCGCGAGGCGTACGACCTCGTTGAGCCGCTCTTGCGCGATCTCTGCGTCGAAAATGGCTGCGGCTACATGGGCGCTTCCGGCGCGGGCCACTTCGTGAAGATGGTGCACAACGGCATCGAGTATGGCATGATGCAGGCGATTGGCGAAGGGTTCGATCTGCTTCGCGCCAGCGGATACGATCTCGACAACGAAACGGTGGCGCGGGTCTGGTCGAACGGCTCGGTGATTCGCGGATGGCTCATGGAGCTTGCCGAAAAGGCGTTCTCGAAGGACTGCCAACTCGGCTGGCTCGGCGGCAAGGTGGCCGATTCTGGCGAGGGGCGCTGGACGGTCGAGGCCGCCGTCGAGCTTGGCGTCTCCGCGCCGATCATCACCGGAGCGCTTTTCGAACGCTTCCGCTCCCAGAAGAACGAGCACTTTTCGGACAGGGTGGTCGCGGCGCTGCGCCACGAGTTCGGCGGCCATGCGTTCCAGACTCCCGGAGCCGGGGAGGCGAAACCATGAGCGGCACTCTCGACAACTTCACCATCGTCATCTTCGGCGCGAGCAGCGACCTGGCGTCGCGAAAGCTTTTCCCGTCGATCTTCCAGCTCGCGCGGTGGGGGCACATGCCCGAATCGTTCCGGCTGATCGGCGTCGGGCGGCAGGAGCAAAGCCACGACGAGTTCCGGCAGAGCGTTCGCGAGCGGCTGATGGAGCACTCGCCCGAAGCCGCCGCCGATGCGGAACGGCTCGATGCCTTCTGCCGCCGCCTCTTTTATGCCCGCGTCGATCTCGACGATCCGGCGGGCTACGCGAGGCTGCGCGACCAGATCATGAGCGACGAGGGGAACGGGCGCACCTGCCATAACCTTATGTTTTACCTGTCGATACCGCCAAGTCTCGCGCCCGCCGTGGTACGAAATCTCGGCGCTGCCGGGCTGGGCGGGCGCGAGCGCTCCTGCGCCGGGTGGCGAAAAATCATCGCCGAGAAGCCATACGGCCACGACCTCGAAAGCGCTCGTGAGCTGAACCGCGTCATCGACGAGGTGTTCGAGGAGCGGCAGGTCTATCGCATCGACCACTACCTCGGCAAGGAGCCGGTGCAGAACATCATGGTGTTCCGCTTCTCCAACGGCATTTTCGAGCCGCTATGGAACCGCCAGTACATCGCGCAGGTGATGATCACCATCGCCGAGGATTTCGGCATCCGCGGGCGCGGCGGCTATTACGAGGAGGCCGGGCTCTTGCGTGACATCATCCAGAACCACGGCTTGCAGTTGCTTGCGGCCATCGCGATGGAGCCGCCGGTCGATCTCGAAGCCGATTCGATTCGCGACGAGAAGTCCAAAATCCTGCGCTCCGTGCGCCGCTTCAACCTCGACTCGGTGCTCGATTCGGTGGTGCTCGGCCAGTACGAGGGGTACGTCGCCGAAAAGGGGGTCGCGCCGGAGTCGAAGGTCGAGACCTTCGCCGCCGTGAAGTTCCACATCGACAACTGGCGCTGGTCGGGCGTGCCGTTCTACATGAAGGCGGGCAAGAACCTCGCCAAAAGCGTGACCGAAATCGTGATCACCTTCCGCTGCCCGCCGCAGAACTACTACGGCGCGTACGGCGCGGCGTGCAGCACGCCAAACCAGGTGGTGCTCGGCATCCAGCCCGACGAGACGGTCGCCATCCGCTTCGGCGCGAAACGCCCCGGCGAGCAGATGATCACCGATCCGGTCTTCATGAAGTTCGACTACCGTGGCACCTTCCAGGGCGAGGGTCTCACGCCGTATCATCGCCTCCTCCTCGACGCCATCGAAGGCAACCAGATGAACTTCATCCGCAAAGACAGCGTCGAACACTCATGGGAAATTATCGATAGCCTGAAAGATTCAGTAGACGGCCAAGCCCCGGAGCTATATCCAGTTCACAGCTGGGGGCCAGAGGCGTCGCGGATTTACGGGTGAGATGAATTTTCACTACCGACATCTTTTATGTATTTTTACTTTGTTTACTGCTCAACTAATAAGGTTACAACCATGGACGAAAAACAGCTCCTTGAAAATATCTTGGTCTCACAGGTACTCATTATCGCCGAACAGATCAGGATCAAGGAAAAATCTGAAGGCTCGACCTCTTATGGACATCCTGACCCATACTTCAGGAAGGCCATCGAGCATATCGCGAAGAATCGTGCTGAACTGCTCACAATGCTTCGCCAGAAAGAAATTCTATGATCTTTGGGGGGTGCTCAGAGCGGATTTACAGTTGAGATGGTAGGGAATGTTCTGAATATCCCGTAGGGGCGGACCTGTGTGTCCGCCCTTTTTTGGCTGGCAAGAATAGGTTGTTGAAAAGCGCAGAGAAAAGAATCCTTATAATTTGTTCAAATCTACAGGCAGACCAGCAGCTTTCATTTCTTTCGATAAATGCAAAGCCCAAATCCCTTGATCGTCATAGGGCACGAATAAAACTCCACTATAATCAGATGGCATTTCAACTGACGGATCGTATAAGGCTGCAACACGTTCACGTCCCAGTCTGCCGAGAAAAAAACCGAGTTCAAGAATGACGTTTTGCCGAGCACGTGGTTGGAATAAATCGGTCGATGTGCCCGTTTTTGCACCAACGTCATCAGGTGTAAGTAAGACTATTGCAAATCCGACATCGGAATAGGCAAGAAACTTCTCTATTATCGTTCGTCCTTTGTTCGGCTGTTCATGCAGGATAATCGGTTCTAAACCTAATCTATCTACTATTCGAGAAACGGCGTTTTTCAATGCGTCATCATGCCCATGTACGATAAAGACGCGCTTGGCATTCTTTGGATCAGGTGGGCGTACAGCAGCGCTTTGTTCTTCTCTAAGAAACGGAACAATTGGCCTTGCACGAAGTAGAATAGCAAGACTACGCTGAATACTGTTATGTGGAACACCAAGCAATGAGTCAGGGAGTTCGGAATTAGGCGTATGCTCCTTTAGCCAGTTAATCGCTCTGCGCTTCCAATGGCGTGCAGTCGATTCTGCTGGTTTTTTGCTTCGGCTGAGATACTTCTCAGCTTGCGCAACAAGAAAATCGTATTGCTCCTTTGGATTAGTAGGATATGATGGTCTCATCTATCGTTTAATTATTAAGACGGTATTTTTCTTGTGAGCCATAAATACTTACTTTGAAAGTCTCCCAAGCATGATTAGGGGCAACTGGAAGATCAAGAGATTTAAAAATTTTTTCTGCTGCATTTACAAACCTTTGTGCAACCTGTTTTTGAGAAAGGTGGTAATCATCAATAATTTCGACAATGTACCCTATTACCGCAGGAGCTATGAAAGACCATTTTTGATCGAAGGGCGGGTATCTTTTTAGTAAATCTGGATTTCGTGTACCGCAATTAAAAGGGCCATTAATGTCTATGTAGCATACTTCAAGATACGTATCTAATGCTTGAAGGTCTTTTGATTCAAATTTTAATAGATTACCCATTGATAATCTGGTATTTCGATAGAGACCCCACTTAAATTCTTGTGCATTTATTAAGAGTTCCTTGTTTAAAATTGACCATCGTATATCATGCTCACTTGGTTCACAACCAAATTTTTTTCTCAATTCTTCTTTTTCGGCTTCAAAAACATCTTGCTCTATAGGGAACTGTTTGCGAGTATTATCTAATAATTTAGCCCACTGTGTTTCGATTGTCTCAATTTGATCTTCTCTGATAAGGATTTTTTGTCTATCGCTTGGTCGCGTTCGAACATAGATAAATTTACCACATGAAGGACATTTCTTTTTTCTCCCTGGCATTTTATCTAGTTCAATATCACAATATGGGCAAAATGGATCAACGTTTCCGATTTCTGTATGTGAACTATTGCTGCTTGAAGGTTTTGAGCTAAAAATTTTTTTGAATGTTGAAGTCCAGCTCATTGGATGCTCCATTTGTATATTTATTCATCGTTTCGGTGTTCCGTAGAGATAATGGTCGTGATTTTCGGCGAAATCGGTTATGCCGGTGTCAACGGCAATATCTTCGATGTTCAGATTATCCCAGGAATCACCTTTGGGCGTATCAGGCTTGATCTCTACAGGAATTCCTTCCTGAGCGAAGAATTCCCTGACTTTGGTCATAACCCGCGTGACCTGATCAGGGAGAATATCCGGTAGTGTAATCGTCAATTGCATAAGTAGTCACAGTTTCATGGTTCATCAGCGACGACATCAAGTACAATTTACAAGAAGAAACTTACACATTATTTCACTCCATGCAAAAGAACGGGCTACTCCATTTCCACAAACCACCACACCTCCCCGCTTCTCGGCTTCACCATCCCCGCAGGCAGCTCTGGCTTTTCGCCGTTGCTGATCGAGCGGGCGAGGTCGTGGCGGGATGGCGGGATGAGGAAGAGGACGTTCCTGGCTTCGTTGATGACGGGCAGGGTCAGCGTCAGTCTCATTCCGGGTGGTTTGCCGTTTGGGGTATCGGCGGCGATGACCCAGCGTTCTTTTTCGTCGAGCGATTTGTGGTCGCCGGGGAAGAGGGAGGCGGTGTGGGCGTCGTCGCCGAGGCCGAGGAGGATGAGGTCGAACGAGGGCGGGGCGTCGTCGCTGGCGTGTTTGCGGAAGAGGCTGCGGAGCAGCAGTTCGTAGCGGCGGGCGTCCGCCTCGGGGTCGCCCGATTCGGTCGGCATTTTGTGGATATTCGCGGGTTTGACGCAGACGTGGCGGATGAGCGTTTCGCGGGCCATACCGAAGTTGCTGTCGGGGTGGCTCGGCGGCAGGAAGCGTTCGTCGCCCATGAAGAGCAGGGTTTGCGCCCATGGCAGCTCGATTGCATCGGGGTTACTGGCGTTTCGGCGCACCTCGCCGGGCAGGGTGTAGCCAAGCTCCACGTATCGACCTTCGCTGATGCCCTCGGTGAGCTTCCGGTAGAGCGCTCGCGGCGTGTTGCCGCCCGAGAGCACCAGCGTGAAGCGGCCTCGTTCGGCCACCGCACGGTAGGCGGCGTCGGTGATGAAGGCGACCGCTTTTTCGAGAAGCGCGTCGAGTGGTTCGCTGATCCAGTGTGTCATAGCGGCGTGGCGTTGAGCAGTTCGAGGGCGCGGGCGGCGATGTTGGCGGCAGTGAAGCCGAAGTGTTCCAGCACCTGCGAGCCGGGGGCAGACATGCCGAAGCGGTCGATGCCGATGACCGTGCCGCCGTCGCCCGAAATGTCGTGCCAGCCGAAGGTTGCGGCGGCTTCGACGACGACTCGTGCCCGAATCGCCGGAGGCAGCACGGCGGCGCGATACTCCGGCGATTGCTCGGCGAACAGCTCCCGCGAGGGCATCGAGACCATCCGCGCGGCGTAACCTAGCGTTTCGATCAGCGCTTTCGCTTCGAGCGCCGGATGCACCTCGGAACCGGTCGCAACGAGGATCACCCGCCGGGCGTCGTCATCCACTCCATCCGCCCAATCCGCAAGCACATAGCCGCCTTTCGCAACGCCGTCGCGTATGCGCCCATCCGCGTCGTCGAGCACCGGAAGGTTCTGGCGCGTGAGCACGAGCGCCGCCGGCTTGCGGCGTTTCAGGGCGAACAACCACGCCGCCGCCGTTTCGTTCGCGTCCGCCGGACGGTACACGTCGAAGCCCGGCATGGCGCGGAGCATGGCGAGCTGCTCGATGGGCTGGTGGGTCGGGCCGTCCTCGCCGAGGCCGATGCTGTCGTGGGTGAAGATGAAGAGCGATGGCGACTGCATCAGGGCGGCGATGCGGAGCGCCGGTTTCATGTAGTCGGCGAAGATGAGGAAGGTCGCGCCGTAGGGCACCGCCATGTTCGAGAGCGCCATGCCGTTGACGATTGCGCCCATCGCGTGCTCCCGGACGCCGAAGTGGAAGGTCGAGCCGCCGTAGCTTCCCGCCTCGAAATCGCTCGTGCCGACATAGAGCGTGCCGGTCGATGGGGCCAGGTCAGCCGAGCCGCCCGCAAGCAGCGGCACCTTTTCGGCGATCTTGCCGAGCACGCTTTTCGACGCCTGCCGCGTGGCGAGCTTTTCGCCCGCCGTCCACTCCGGCAGATCGGGCAGCCACGCTTCCGGGAAGCGCCCCGCAAGCAGTTCGGTGATCGCCGCCGCAAGCGCGGGTTCGTCGCGCTCGAACGCCTGCCACTGTGCTTGCCATTCAGCTTCGAGCGCTACGCCGCGCTCTGCCACCTCGCGGAAGTGATCGTACACCCGATCTGGCACGACGAAGGATTCATCCTCCGCAAACCCGAACGCCCGCTTGACGAGCTTCGCCTCCTCCGGGCCGAGCGGCTCGCCGTGCGCCGAGGCGGTGCCCTGCTTGTGCGGGCTGCCGTAGCCGATGGTCGTATTGACGATGATCATCGATGGCCGGTCGCTCACCTCCTGCGCCCGCCGCACGGTTTGCTCGATGGCGTCGAGGTCGTTGCCGTCGATCCGCTCGACATGCCAGCCGTACGCCTCGTAGCGTCGTGCGACATCCTCCGAGAATGCGAGTTTCGTTGAACCTTCGATGGAGATGTGGTTGCTGTCGTAGAGGCAGATAAGACGTCCAAGCTTCAGGTGCCCGGCGAGCGACGAGGCTTCGGAGCTGATTCCTTCCATGAGGTCGCCGTCGCTGCATATCACGTAGGTGAAGTGGTCGATGAGCGTGCGCTCCGGGGTGTTGAGCCTGGCGGCGAGGAAGCGTTCGGCGGCGGCCATGCCAACGGCGGTGGCGATGCCCTGGCCGAGCGGCCCGGTGGTGGTCTCGATGCCGGGCGCGTGGCTGTACTCCGGGTGGCCCGGTGTGCGGCTGCCGAACTGGCGGAACTGCTTCAGCTCCTCCATGCCGAGTCCGTAGCCGCACAGGTGCAGCATGGCGTAAAGCAGTGCCGAACCGTGACCCGCCGAGAGCACGAAGCGGTCGCGATTCGGCCACGCCGGGCTCGACGGGTTGACGCGCATGATTTTCGTGAACAGCGTGTAAGCCATCGGAGCCGCGCCGAGCGGCAGTCCCGGGTGGCCGGAGCGGGCTTTTTCAACCATATCGACCGCCAGAAGCCTGATGGTGGCGACGGCCTCTTCATCGATAGAGCGGGTGAGGGTCATGATCGTATCGTTTCGGCGATTGAAAGAATGCGGACGTTTCTGAAAGAAAACAATCTCCGTCATCAAGGTAAAATTCCGCAGAGGGGAGTGCCATTTTTTGCGGTTGGACGGAAGAATCCTGAGTTTCAGTGAAAGGGTAATGACGAGCCACAATTGTTACCTTAAAAAGAGATTGGGCTAAAGCCCTGATTTTTTTGTCTGTTAACCCCGGACTGAAGTCCGGGGCAACTGAAAAGAGTTTTTAGCGTAAGAGGAACAAAAGGTGTCATGCTTCAGATTTGTCGGGCGATACACATGGAGCGTCGAAACTGGGGCTTATATTCAGGATGGTTTTAATCATCTGGATACTCATAATTCTTACATGTATGTTGCCCCGGACTTCAGTCCGGGGTATGCAGATAAAACAAAATAAATAAGGGCTTTAGCCTAATATCCTATAACGAAGGCGATCCTGTTTTCGATTGCATCCCGTTTTATCAATCCAACCCCCTTTCGCCTATGCCTCTGTTCGATGGATATGGCGTGCTTGTCGGCAGGCTCTCGCGGTATGCCTGCGACAAACAGCAGGATGAGTCGCACTATTATCACTGCGCCCTCTTTGTGCGGACGCCGACGGGGGTCTATCCCTGCGCGGTCGATCTGGACAGCAAGCACCGGCGCGACGGGCTTCAGTGGAAGGTGGTCGAACTCGATCCCCAGGAGTCCGGCTGGCTGACTGCGCTCCACGACGGATGGCATGAGCTTGAGATGTCGGACAGCTCCGGCTCGCTCGACTACTACCGCAGCCCGGCGCTTGGCCCGTCGGCGGAGTGTGTTCACGCGAACCATTCGAGCGGCGTCAAGAGCGTCGAAGTAGCCAGAGAGTCCTGGAAATACGGCACGGGGCACTACGCTTTCCGCGACCTCGAAGCGCTGCTCAGGCAGGCGCGGAGAATCTTCGTCTTCGGCGAGCCGTTCCGCAACGGCAAGGGGGTGCACAATATTCACCAGAACCAGGGCGATCCGCCCGAAAGCCGCTGGGCGGCGGAGAACGGCCCGTGGCAGGACGGCGCGGTGATGGTCGAGCGGCATGACGGCTCGGTGGCGGCCTTCCTCTGCAAGTTCAGCACGCAACGCTTCTGCGTCGCCGAAACGCAGGCTTGAGCTTTCTCGGGAGTGTTGTTATCTTTTCCCGGAGTCTGTTTTTCAACGATCAGAAAGGAGATTGCTATGAATGGATGTTTTGGCTTCAGGAAAGCGACGATCATGACGTTTGCGCTGCTCTGCTTCACCCTTCCCGCCGCGTTGCTTCGGGCCGCTGAGACCGGCATTTCTGTATCGGCGTCGAGCACGGTGACGTACGATCCCGACACGGCGGAGTTTTCGACGACCGTCGAAGCGACCGAGAAAGATGCGGCCAAAGCCGCCTCCAAGGTCGCCATGCTGTGGAGTTCGCTCCAGCAGGCGTTGCGCGCAGCCGGAATTCCCGCCGCCGATGCCTCTTCGGTCAGCTACACGGTGAGTCCCGAGTGGGAGTGGAACGGCGCGAGCGGTAAAAACGAGTTCAGGGGCTACAAGGCGCGGCACGTCGTGCGGGTGGTGGTGCGTGATCTCGGCAAGCTTGGCGGCGCTATCGATGCGGTTGTCGGCGCTGGCGCTGGCACGGTCGATGGGCTTCGCTACTCCTCCTCCCGCTTCGAGAACCTCCGTACGCAGGCGCTTGAAAACGCCGTGAAGAGCGCAAGGCGTGACGCCGAGGTGATGGCAAAGGCTGCGGGCGGGCGTCTTGGCCAGCCCCTGGAGCTTCAGTACGGCCAGCCGCAGTCCGACTATCCCGTGATGCGCGCCGTCATGGCCGAAGGACTCAAGGCGGCTCCGATGCCTACCGATGTCGAACCCGGCGAGCAGAAGCTCACGGTATCGGTCAGTTCCCGCTGGCAGTTCGTCTCGGGCAGCGGGAAGTAAGGCGTCCGGGCGAGCGGGTCTTTCGCGGAGATCCGCTCGCGCCTGTCCGATACAATGCGTAGCATCTCTCTGCACGACGATGACGGGTGACGGCTATGAAAAAGAACATTCTTGAGCGGTACGACCGCTCGGACGATGGTTACGTCGCTATCGATGTCTATGCGTCAAAGGTCGAGGAGCTGTACGAGGATTTCGACAAACAGGCTCCGTATCACCGCAAAGACCTCGACGAGGAGCTTGTGGCCTATCTGCTCGATTGCGTGCGTGAAATCGGGCGGGTCGATTTCATCATCCGCATCACGCTCGATGCCATACCATCCGCGGAGCTTCAGGAGCGCATCCGCACCAGCCTGAAAAAGTTCTTCGTCTACCAGCGGGAACTCGAACTGGCCACGATGCGGCGTCTCTTGAGGAAATCCCTGCTCTTTTTTCTTGCCGGTATCATCTTGCTCTTCCTTTCGTTATGGCTTCCCACGGCCATATCCCCGGATTCGCGGCGGCTGGTGTCCCGGCGGGTGCTCGACGAAGGCGTGACCATCGCGGCCTGGGTATCGATCTGGGAGTCGCTCTCCAATCTCATGTTCAACTACCGGCCCGCGAGGCAGAAAATCAGATTGAACTCCCGAATCGCCGACGCGGAGGTGCGCTTCCAGAGCCATCCGGACATGAAACGCTGAATATCCGATATTCCTTCGATTGCCGTGGCGTACTGCCGTGACCGTTTTGCCGCAACAAAAAAAGGGTTATCTTAACAGAATTTTATGAAAAAAGCCTGCCGGACTCTCCGGTACGGCCATCGCGCAGGAACTTTTTCCCATCCCGCCTATCCTGCCCGGATGTCGCCGGTTGAAGTAACGACTGAACGATCACTATGACGCGGGTCTGTTGACTCCGCTATGAGGAACATGTGTATGAAAAAAAGAGGAATTCCCTTCGCCCTGATGCTCTGCATGGCTCTGCCCGTGAACGGCAGCGCTCTGACTCTCGACGACTATCCGGCCACCCGGCAGGCGGCTTCGGTCATCGACAACATCGAGCGCAACAGCGATATCGATCCGAGAGCGCTTCGGCTCGCCCTGCAAGGCTACTACAATCTCAAACGCCAGGGGCTGATCCGCCGCGAAGGCTTCATCACCCTCATCGATTTCAACAAACCCTCCGACAGCAAACGTCTCTTTATCATCGACATCAATAGCGGCACGGTGATTCAGTCAGCGCTCGTGGCCCACGGCAAGGGAAGCGGCGATGTGATAGCGACCAGCTTTTCCAATATGCCGGGTTCGAATATGAGCAGCCTCGGCTTCTATCTCACCGAAAACACCTATATTGGCAAGAACGGTTACTCCCTCGTGCTGAAGGGGCTCGACCTGGGCATCAACGACATGGCCGAGAGCCGGAGCATCGTGATTCACGGTGCGAACTATGTCTCCGAGGAATATGTCAGGCAAACCGGTCATCTTGGCCGCAGTCAAGGGTGCCCGGCGCTCTCAATGGACGAATACCAGGAGGTGATCGATCTGATCAAGGATGGCTCGTGTCTCTTTATTTATCATGACGAACAGGATTATGCCTCCCGTTCAGTCGTGCTCAATCCTGAACTTGCGCTTGGCGGAGGGGATGAGAATAACCCTGCATAAACGATCAATGTCGCCTTTCGTATTGCTCTGGCTTGCGCTGTTGCCGGTCATCAGCCTTGCGTTGCCGGTTCAGGCCCATGCCGCCGACAGCACCACCGCCAGCCTGCCTGACCCGACGGTCAGGCTCCATCTGAAGAGCGCTCTGGACCGTCTCGAACGGCTGGACGCCGCCTCCGCTCCCGGACGTCTCGGAATCGACAGGGAGTTGCAGCGCTTCTACAGGGCGCTCGGTTATCGCGCAGCCTGGACGAACCGTCAGGCAATCGAGCGCCTTGTCGAGGTGATTGGCGAGTGTTCCGAGGACGGGCTTAAACCTTCCGATTACCATTACGACGAAATCAGGAAATTCGCCGAGAATCCTCCCGACTCTCCAGCCTTGAAGGCGCGGGCCGATCTTCTGATGACCGATGCCGTCTTTGCGCTCCTGTCGCACATGCGCTTGGGCAAGGTCGAGCCAGGGTCGCTCGATCCGAACTGGAACATCGCGACCGCAAAATCAGGCGCAAACCAGGATCAGACGCTGATGATGGCGGTCATGGGCAGCAAGTTTCCCGAGATGATCGCGGAGCTGAGGAGTTCATCGCCAAAGTATCTGGCTTTGCGTAAAGGACTTGCGCGTTATCGCAAGATTGTTGACCAGGGTGGATGGAAACCGGTGCCTTCGGGGCCGAGGATCGAAAAGGTCGGCCAGACCGATAGCCGCATACCGCTGATCCGCAAGCGCCTCATCGTATCGGGCGACCTGGAGGCGGATACGGCAGAGGTCCGGAATGATGCCGCCGCCGCCGATTCAGGGAAGTCCGCCTCAGCAAACGCACTCTCCACTTCACCAGCCTCTTCCGGTCTGGTCTACACCCAGGTGCTGTTCGACGCGGTGAAAACCTTCCAGGAAAGGCACGGGCTATCGGTTGACGGCGTCATCGGCCTCGAAACCCTCAACGCCATGAACTACCCGGCGGCATTGCGGATCGATCAGATACGCATCAACCTCGAACGCTACCGCTGGTACGCTGGAAGGTTGGGTAAGACCTGCGTTAAGGTCAACATTCCGTCATACACGGTCGCCTACGTTGAGGACAACGTTGTTCGCTGGAGTTCACGGGTCATTGTCGGCAAGCCCGACACCCAGACGCCGGTTATCGGAGCCACCATACAGTCCATCATTTTCAATCCCCACTGGGTGATTCCGTCGGGCATACTCGTCAAGGAGGCCATTCCGGCCATCAGGAAAAATTTCAACTACCTGACGAAGAATCAGTTAACTATCGTGGACAGCAATGGCAAGCCGGTCGATCCGGCCCGGGTCAACTGGTCGCAGTATAGTGCAGGAGGCTTTCCTTACCGGCTGGTTCAGGCGTCAGGAGATGACGGCTCGCTCGGCAGACTCAAGTTCAACATGCCGAACCGTTTCACGGTCTACATGCACGACACGCCGACCAAGCCGCTCTTTGAACGCAGTCGGCGGGCCTACAGTCATGGTTGCGTCAGGGTTGACCGGCCATACGAACTCGCCGTGCTACTGCTGCGCGATCCGGTGAAATGGAGCCAGTCAAAGATTGAAGCGGCGATCGATACCGGCAAGACGAGCACGGTGCTGCTTCCGGTGAAAGTACCAGTCTATTTCCTTTACCAGACCGCCTTCGTTGATGGAGGCAAGATTGACTTCCGGGACGATATTTATAAACGGGACGGGGAGCTGCTCGACGCTCTCAACAACAGCAAAGGGAGCCGGAACGTCGAGGAGGCCGCGCGATAAGGAATTTCGTTTGACAGAACCTCAAACTGCTGGTTTATGTCGTTCACCGTTACCATCGATGTTTCGGAGCAGTTCGAGACATCGGCCTCGCCCGACAAGGCGTTCGAGCTGCTCTCGGACGTGCCCCGCTCCGCCTCCTACTTTCCCGATGTCGAAAAGCTCGAACCACTCGGCGGCAATGCGTTCCGCTGGGTGATGGAGAAGATCGCCATCGGCGACCACACCCTGCAACAGACGATCTACGCCAGCGCGTACAGCAGCGACCCCGCGTCGATGAGCGTGGACTGGACGCCGGTAGAAGGCGTGGGCAACGCGCAGGTCTCGGGCGGCTGGCGCATCGAACCCGCCGGAACCGGCGCGAAGGTGCGGCTGCACACCAAAGGCGCGCTCGAAGTCGATCTCCCCGGCTTCCTCCAGTTCCTCCTCGCGCCACTCATCGAACTGGCCTTCAGGCAGAAGATCGAGCGGTACATCGCGAGCCTGAAGGAGAGCTTCGCGAAGTAGTGATATGTCAAAAGAAAAATGACGGAGATTCGTCATCGCAAGTCACGACTTGTCGGGACGTGGCGATCCATCCCTTTTCGCTATCGCGCTAAATCCGTATGGATTGCCGCGCCGCTTCGCGGCTCGCAATGACGAAAAAAAACATTGATATGAAATCAGTACCCACAAGCACTCCCTCGTCATCGCGAGTCACGACTTGTCGGGACGTGGCGATCCATCCACTTTGAGAACTTGTTCAAGGTACGTGTGCGGTATCCGACCGAATACGGGTGGCTCGCAATGACGCGGAAAGTACAAGACTGTTTGGTATTGACTTGAAAGTAGTTCCGGTACTGCAAGTCGAAATCGCTATCGAAGTATCCCGGATACGCTTCCGATAGCGATTCCTTCCGCTTTTCCTACAGGTTCAGGAGCTTGTCCACGTCGATCAGGAACGACTCTTTGCTGTCGTAGTTTTTTGCGCCGAGGTTTTTGTGCGCGTTATCGGAGGTCAGCTCCGCGAGAACGGTGTTCGCGCCGTTTGTTGCGGGGTCGTTGAACTCTTCGAGCGTGATGTAGCGGTACTTTCCATCTTTTTTCACCAGTGCGGCGTGGATGCAGAGCGCCTGCAAGCGCGGCTGCGGGAAGGAGATCAGCACGAGGTCGTAGCCGTTCTTGTGGACGGGCGCAAAGGTCATGCCCGAGGCGTACTCCTTGCCGAGCGGCCCTTCGACGATTTCGCGGAATGGCGCGGTGTTGCCGGTGAAGAGGTCGTTAAAGAACCTCGGGCCGGTTTCTGAAAAGAGTATCTCCGGGATGATGGCGAAATGGAGGGCGTACAGCGTATCGTCGGTGGAGCTGTCGAGCTTGATGACGCTGGCCGTCGGCTCTTCGCCCAGGGCTGTCGCCGGGATCGAAAGGAGGCTGCCGCCAAGGGCGAGCGTTGCGGAGAGCATCAAGGCGCTGAATCGGTTTCTGTTCATCGAATGCAGTGAAAGTGTTTGATGGATGCGAGTTACAGTTGTTAGTCTGATGGAAGATATAACAATCGTTAAGATTTTGGCAGGGATTTTCCAAAAAAAGCAAGCGGTCTCGTCGTCGATCTCGATCCTGAGTTGCGCTCTGCGAACACGCTCACACGCTTCAATTGTTCGGGATATTTCCGTTTCTTTAGAGCATGACTCTCGAACACTCAAGCGATACGACCAATGCACGATCAAACTGAAAAGAGCCTCGAATCGGTAACGAAGCTGGCTATGCAATTTCTCGCCGAAGCTATCGGCCAGTGCCCCGCCGGACTTGAAAAGAGCGCCAGTCAGGATGTCGCGTTCGCCGTGGTGGGCTTCCAGTACGGCGCGGTGCAGAGCGCGGCGTATGTCGCCGGTCTCGGCGTGGAGGCTTGGACGAGCATCGCGGGCGAGGTAATCTCGCGGATCAACGGCATGGAGCAGGAGGCGGTCGCGCAATTTCTCTCCGTGATGCCGATGCTCGCCCGAAAGGAGTACCCTCCGATCACCATCGGCGGCCAGGCGATCATTCGTTTCTACAACGCCACCACCGACGAAGAAAAACTCACCGCCGCCGCCTCGCTGAGCGAAATCATCCGCCAGATCGATGAGGGGTAAGCGCTCGTTGGGATCAGCCGCATAAAATCCACGATAAATTTGTTAACATCAAGGGTGCAGCGACGCTTTGTCAAGGTTGAAAACAGGAGGATTGATGAACACTGCTGAAAAGATTTACAAAACAGTTCAGGGGCTTCCGGAGCCGATGCTTCATGAAGTGCTGGACTTTGCCGAGTTTCTCAAGCAGAAAAGCGCGGCGGAGACCCCTAAACCAGGCAATATCGCCGAACGGATACACAAGCGTTTTGCCGGACTGGATGCGGAATCTATTCCTTTTCCAGAACGCCAGTTACCCCGCATACCTCCATCTTTTGATGATTGATGAATAAAAAAAAGAAAGGGTGAAGAAACATGCCTGAGATGAGTCGTTTTCTGGGAATCGTTATCTATATGTTTTTTAACGAACATAATCCGCCTCATTTTCATGCTGAGTACAATGAGCATAAGGCGTCAATTTTCATAGATACATTAGGATTGATGGAAGGAAAGTTGCCGTCGAAAGTTATGAGCCTTGTGGTCGAGTGGGCGCAAGAGCATCAGGATGAACTTCTGGAAAACTGGAACAGTATCAGGGAATCAGGCGAGTTCCATAAAATAAAACCACTGGTATGAGAGGAACAGATATGTTAGAGGTGAAGAAGGCAGAGTATTTGGGGGATTATGTGATCAGCCTTTTATTTAATAATGGTCGGTCAGGTACGGTGAATCTTGAACAAACGTTGTTAGATGATAACAGACCTGTATTTGCAGCATTAAGAGACAAAGCTGAATTCAGGAAATTCAAGGTTGAACACAGCACTCTGGTCTGGGGTGACAAGTTTGATCTGGCTGCGGAATACTTATTTTTTCTTGCTTTCAAAGATGATCCGGAATTACAGGATCAGTTTAAAGCTTGGGGCTATGTCGCATGAATACCTGGGAGCGCGGAGCCGCAGCTCCGCATGAGCCGAAGGCTCAACGAATGTCCCGAATCGGAGGCCAGGCGATCATCCGCTTCTACAACGCCGCCACCGACAAAGAAAAACTCACCGCCGCCGCCTCACTGAGCGAAATTTTCCGCCAGATCGATGAGGGATAGGCGCTCATTTGGATCAGCCGCACCAAATCTGCGATAAATTTGTTAACATCAAGGGAGCAACGCCACATTATCACGACGGATAACAGGAGAATTGATGACTACCGCTGAAAAGATTTACCAAACAGTTAAGGGGCTTCCGGAGCCGATGCTTCATGAAGTGCTCGATTTTGCCGAGTTTTTGCAAAAGAAAAACCGGAGGAAGGCATCGCCGTCCAAAAGCCAGAGAGAAACGGATGACTATTTTGCCAACCCGTTGGTCCTTGAAGCAATCGAGCGGGGCAAGGCGGATATCGAGGCAGGAAGAGTCACTACAATTGCTGATCCCAAGAACATATGGGATAGTATTCAATAGGCGTCTCAATCGAGAAGCAAAAAGGAGATGGATAAATGCAACGCACAATTGAAGATATAACTGCTGAACTGATAAGGTTGCCAAAGCAGGATCGTCTGGAGATCGTGAGATTTCTCCTTTTTCTCGACAACCGGCCATCGGATGCTGATGATGTCGAGGCTGCTTGGGAGAAGGAGATTGCCGACAGGGTTCTTGCTGTGAAGGAAGGAACGGCTATCGGTATTGACTATGATGAGGCGATGCAGAAAATATCGGCTGAAAATAGCTTGAGGATAAACTGATATAACCCTATGTATCCTTCAGTAATTAAAGTCACGGCGGAAAAGGATTATCAGATCGTTGTGGAGTTTGATAATGATGAACGTGGTGTTCTGGATATGAAGCCGTATCTGAATTTTGGTGTTTTCAAAAAGCTGGCAGACCCGGCGGTGTTCAATGCTGTAAAAGTGTCGTTTGATACCGTCGAGTGGCCTGATGGCATCGATCTCGATCCTGAGTTTGTTTATGAGAAATGTATAAGGGTGCCGTGTCCGGCAAAGGTTTGAAGGTCGTGGAGGGGTTCATCATCGGAGGCCAGGCGACCATCCGCTTCTACAACGCTGCCACCGACGAAGAAAAACTCACCGCCGCCGCTTCGCTCCGAGAAATTCTTTGACAGATCGATGAGGGGTGGTTATACGGCTGAAGCTGCTGTTTTTTGTTGATGAAATGGTACATTGCCAGAAGTCGAGATACTTTTTGGCCGATGTGGGACGATGTCATTGAAATGCAGATAGAGTGAACCTTGTTGATCTTGAGTGAGTTGATGTAGTCGTCTAAAAAAATATAAAAGAAAAATACTATGCCTTATACTGGTGGGCCTTTAAATGAGTTAAACGGAAAGATGGGGATATCTGCGCCATACAGGAGCGTTCCGGTGATGAAGTTAATAAGAATTCATAAGCCAAAGAGCAAAGATGAATTGGTGGAGTTAATAAAAAAACATTTTGAAGAAGACTGCAATTGTGGGATTAAAAGTCAAGGAACAGTAGAAGATTTCGGAAGGAATTTATATAATTCACAAATAAAGTATTGGGGTGAATATCGGTATTCATTAAAAGATTGTATTCAGTGGGAGTATGATTTATTTGTTGTTCAATCTTTAAAGGGGAATATTGTCGAGAAAAAAGCAGAAAAAATTTTAAGGCAGGCTTTGCCAGAATATTTGTTCGAAGAAGCTGAGGGTTACTTGGATGAAGAGTTGAGGATCGACATCTTGGTTAAACTGGATGATGAGGAAAAGTGTGGGATACAGGTAAAGCCTGTTACGTTTAATAAAATGAGACCTGAAGTGATTCTGTTTAATAAGGGTGCGAATAAAAGGTGGGGTAAACCAGTATATTATATGTTTTATGATGATAACGAATTATTTCAAAATGTTGAAGATATAGTGGTTAAAATAAAAAACATATAGTGAGTGTTGATAGTTTCATTGTTGAGGTCAGGTTGGATAGTTTAAGAGCCTTTTAATGATATTATTAATCATAGTCCAAATCTTTGCTCCTCTAAATAGAGTTAGGTTGAAGATATTAGTCATTAATAATAATCAAGATTAACCGCTTTAAATTGTTGACTAAACTCAATTATTGCCTGATTTTCAAGCCGTTTTCTTCGCGATTTCCTGATATGAGAATTCCCATGATCCGGCCTTTTCTTTGGCGTGCTCGACGGTCATGCTGACCAGATTTCCCTCTTCATCGACGTCGATCAGCACGTTGTCGCTAATTTCCCGTGTTTCGAAAACCGGCTTGTCCAAGAGCTGGATGAAGGCGGTGTCGGTGTCCTCGAAGTACTTGATTTTCATGATTATCTCTCCTTTCTGAACGAGCGGTCAAAAAATGCGTTGTGAACGGTTTCGGCATCTTCTAACAAAATGACCCGAAGTATTTTGGCAGCTTCCGGGATATAGGCCCATTTTTTGATTCTGCCATCAGCCTGAATCACGGTTTTTTCGGGGTGATGGATGACAAATTCAATCCACTCGTCCCGAATCTCAGCTCTGTCAGGCCGTTGTCTGGTGAAGGTAAAGTATTGAGTTGTCTTCATTTCAGGCAAATCGTCAGAATACACTTTGAAGGACAATTTAGCCTACTGCATAAGAAATCGAAAATCGTCTGAATCGTTCACCTTGTTGGAGAGAGTGGTGGCGCAGGACGTTGCCGCTCGCTTTCCTTCAAAATGAAAGCGAGCGGCTATTGTGTCCTCAATGGCTATCCCTTACGCTGGATCGTAGTTCAGCGCTGGCGCGAGCCATTTCTCCGCATTCGCGACTTCAATCCCTTTCCGGTTGGCGTAGTCCTCAACCTGATCCTTGCCGATCTTGCCGAGTACGAAGTATTTCGAGGCCGGGTTGGCGAAGTAGAGGCCGCAGACTGAGGCTGCGGGGTTCATGGCGAAGGTTTCGGTCAGCGTCACTCCTGTTGCGGCTTCGGCGTTGAGCAGGTCGAAGATGGTGGCCTTTTCGGTGTGATCCGGACAGGCGGGGTAGCCGGGGGCGGGGCGGATGCCCTGGTACTTCTCCGAGATCAGTGCTTCGCCGGAGAGTTTCTCGTCCGGCGCGTAGCCCCAGAGTTCGCGGCGCACCTTTTCGTGCAGCATCTCGGCGAACGCCTCGGCGAGCCGATCGGCGAGCGCCTGCGTCATGATGCGGTGGTAGTCGTCGTGCTCCGCAGCGAACTCCTGCAACAGGTTCTGGATGCCGAGTCCGGCAGTCACCGTGAAGCAGCCGATCCAGTCGTTGACGCCGCTTTCGCGCGGGGCCATGAAGTCTGCCAGCGCGAGGTTGGCTTCGCTGTGCTTCTCGCCTTGCTGGCGCAGGGTGTGCAGCACGGTGCGGATCATCGAGCGCTCGTCGTCCGCATAGACGAAGATGTCGTCGCCGATGCTGTTGGCCGGGAAGATGCCCGCCACGCCTTTGATGCCGAGGAGCTTTTCGTTCGCAATCCTGTCGAGCAAAGCGTTGGCGTCGCTGAAGAGTTTCGTGGCCTCCTCGCCGACCTTCTCATCCCCGAGAATCTGCGGGTAAACGCCGTGCAGCTCCCAGCTCCGGAAGAACGGCGTCCAGTCGATGTAGGGGCGGAGATCGCCGACGGTGACATCCTCCAGCACGGTGACGCCCGCCTGCGCCGGTTTTGCGAGGGTTGCGGCCTCCCAGTCGATCTGAAGGCGGTTGTCGCGTGCGGCGTCGAGCGAGACGTACTTCCTCGCCGCCGTCCGCTCGGCGTGGCTTTTGCGCATCGCCTCCTGCTCCTCCTTCAGCGCCGCGATGTAGCCGTCGCGCTGCGAAGCGTTGCAGAGGTTGCTGACCACCGGTACGCTGCGCGAGGCGTCGAGCACATGCACCACCGCGCCGGAGTAGCACGGAGCGAGCTTGACGGCGGTGTGCACCTTCGAGGTGGTCGCGCCGCCGATGATGAGCGGAATCTTCATGCCGAGCCGCTCCATCTCTTTGGCCACGTGCGCCATCTCTTCGAGCGACGGCGTGATGAGGCCGGAGAGGCCGAGCACGTCCGCCTTGTGTTCGACGACCGCATCGAGAATCTTTTCGCACGGCATCAGAACGCCGATGTCCACCACGTCGAAGTTGTTGCAGGCGAGCACCACCGAAACGATGTTCTTGCCGATGTCGTGCACGTCGCCCTTGACCGTGGCGAGCAACACCTTCGCTTTCGCGCTCGTGTCGCAGCTCCGGGCCTTTTCTTCCTCGATGTATGGCACCAGCACGGCCACCGCGCGTTTCATGACGCGGGCGCTCTTGACCACCTGCGGCAGGAACATCTTGCCCTCGGCGAAGAGGTCGCCGATGTGGTTCATGCCGTTCATGAGCGGCCCTTCGATCACCTGGAGCGGACTCGGGTAGAGCTGACGCGCTTCTTCGGTGTCCTCGTCGATGTAGTCAACGATGCCTTTGACGAGTGCGTGCTTGAGGCGCTCCTCGACCGGAGCGTTGCGCCACTCGGCGGTTTTGGCCTCGGCCTTTTCGCCGCCGTCGCGGATCGTCTCCGCAAACGCCACGAGCCGTTCGGTGGCGTCGTCGCGGCGGTTCAAGAGCACATCCTCTACATAGACGAGCAGTTCGGGCTCGATCTCTTCGTAGATGCCGAGCTGGGCGGCGTTGACGATGCCCATGTCGAGACCTGCGTGGATGGCGTGGTAGAGGAACGCGGTGTGCATCGCCTCGCGCACCGGCTCGTTGCCGCGGAAGGAGAACGACACGTTGCTGATGCCGCCGGAGACCTTCGCGTGCGGCAGGTTCTGCTTGATCCAGCGCACGCTCTCGATGAAGTCGAGCGCGTAGTTGTTGTGCTCGTCGATGCCGGTAGCCACGGTCAGGACGTTCGGGTCGAAGATGATATCCTCCGGCGGGAAACCGACTTCCTCCGTCAGAATCCTGTAGGCGCGGCTGCAAATCTCGATGCGGCGGTGCAGGCTGTCGGCCTGACCAATTTCGTCGAAGGCCATCACCACCGTGGCCGCGCCGTACTGCATGATCTTGCGGGCGCGTTCCTTGAACAGCTCCTCGCCCTCCTTGAGGCTGATCGAGTTGACGATGCTCTTGCCCTGGGTGCAGCGCAGGCCGTTCTCGATCACCGACCACTTCGACGAGTCGATCATCACCGGCACTTTAGCGATCTCCGGCTCGGAGGCGATGAGGTTCAGGAACTCGACAATCACCTTTTCGGAGTCGAGCATTCCCTCGTCGAGGTTCACGTCGATCACTTGCGCGCCGTTTTCGACCTGCTGGCGGGCGATGGAGAGCGCTTCGTCGTAGTTGCCCTCCTTGATGAGGCGGGCGAACTTGCGCGATCCGGTGACGTTGGTGCGCTCGCCGACGTTGATGAAGCCGGTGGTCTCGTCCACCACGAGCGGTTCGAGGCCGGAGAGCTTCAGCACGTGCTCGTTGACGGGGCGTTTCCTCGGCGTGAGGTTCTGCACCGCTTTTGCGATGGCGCGGATGTGCGTCGGGGTGGTGCCGCAGCATCCGCCGACGATGTTCACGAAGCCCGATTCGGCGAAACCGGCAATCTGGGCGGCCATGTACTCCGGCGAATCGTCGTACTCGCCGAACTCGTTCGGCAGACCGGCGTTGGGATAGACGCTGACGTAGCTTCCGGCGATATTCGAGAGCGCCTCGATGAAGGGGCGCATCTGCTTGGAGCCGAGGGCGCAGTTGAGGCCGACGGAGAGCAGGCCGGGCATGTGCGAGATCGAAATCCAGAATGCCTCGGTGGTCTGGCCCGAGAGCGTGCGGCCGCTGGCGTCGACCACCGTGCCGGAGACCATCACGGGCACCTTCCAGCCGGTTCTGGCGGTGTACTCCTCGATGGCGTAGAGCGCCGCCTTGCAGTTCAGCGTGTCGAACACCGTCTCGACGAGCAGGAGATCGACGCCGCCTTCGTGCAGCCCTTCGAGCTGGTCGGTGTAGTTATCGACCACCTCCTGGAAGGTGACGGCACGGAAGCCGGGATTGTTCACGTCCGGCGACAGCGAAAGCGTCTTGTTGGTTGGCCCGATGGAACCGGCCACGAAGCGCGGCTTGTCGGGCGTTTTGGCGGTGTACTCCTCCGCCGCCGAGCGAGCCACCTGCACGGCGGCGATGTTCAGCTCTTTGGTGAGGTGCTGCAAGTGGTAGTCGGCCTGCGAAATCGGATTGGCGTTGAAGGTGCAGGTCTCGACGATGTCCGCGCCCGCATCGAGGAACTCGCAGTGGAGCGAGCGGATGATGTCGGGCCGGGTGATGACGAGCAGGTCGTTGTTGCCCTTCAGCGAGTGGTCGTGCGAAGCGAAACGCTCGCCCCGGAAATCCTCTTCCTTGAGGCCATGTCTCTGGATCATGGTGCCCATGGCCCCGTCGAGTACCAGAATTTTCTGCTCGATCAGGCCGTACAGAGTGTCGTTCATGCAGCGGCGGTTGTAAGATTGGAAAAAATGATCCACAAAGTAAGCAAAAAAGCGCTCAAATCCCCATCTGCCAGAGCGGCGAGCGGGTCACGAAAGAACCTTGTCGATGCGCTCCGAAAGCCACGACGCCATGAATTCGAGCGACTCCTGATCGATCTGGTGCGCCATCGGATACTCGCGGTAGGTGTAGTCGGCGATCCTGTCGCGGAGCCACGCATCGGCCATTCGGCCCTTGTCGATTGGTACCACGTTGTCGAACAGCCCGTGCTGCACGAGGAACGGCACTTCGGCAAGTCCCGTCGGCAAAGCGTCAGCTTCGGGCCGCGCATCGGGAAGCTGCCCGCTCAGGGCGACCACGCCGTGTAGCAGCGCGGGATTGCGGAACGCCGTGAAGTAGCTCATCACCGTTCCCTGACTGAAGCCCATAATGAACGCCTTCCCGCCGACCGGCTGAAGCCTCTCGACAAGCTTTTGCAGGAACGCCGCGAACCTGTCAGCCACGTCATGCGCCGCCATACGATCAACCTTGATGCCAGTCGCAGTGAACTCGATCGGGAACCAGGCGTACATCTCCGGCGCAAGCACGAGCGGCGCGCGAACGCTCACGACGCGAAGCCGCGCATCGAGCGAGTGCGCCAGACCCAGCAGATCCTTTTCATTGCTGCCATAGCCATGCAGCATGACAAGCAGCGGGCTTTGCTGGTCGCGATGGCGGTTAAAATCGAGGTAGGTGAAGGTATCGTTGTTGCGGGTGAGCATGTGGGATGGGTTGGTGTTGTCAAACCGCTAAAAATAGAGCGAATAGACACATAAAACAACGAGGCAGCCTTACCAATGGCATACAATTTTGTACCACCTGTCATTGCGAGCCACGCGTATCCGGCCCGATACCGCACACGAACCTTGAACAAAGTGTATCTGCTCAGGGAAAAAGCGGAAACATTATTTAAAAAGAAATCGGGCTAAAGCCCTGATTTTTCTATTTCTTCAACAACCCCGGACTGAAGTCCGGGGCAATTGCCGAGGAGCATAAGCAACTTGCTCATGGACGCTGCAATCCAATTGTACTCAGGCGGGCTTTGCCCGTCGGACATTCAGCTCTCTTACATTCACATTGCCCCGGCTTTCAAGCAGGGGAGAGCCAGTCAGAGAAATCCCGGGGCTTCAGCCCAATCTTTTGTTGCCAGCTTTCATAACATTACATGCGTTACCGATATAGTGAAATACTGGCAAAACAATGCATGTTCATGGAAAGAAGCGAAGCGACGTGGCAATCCACACAGAGTCAGTTAAGGCAAAGGAGAGGAGTGGATCGCCACGTCCCGACTTGTCGGGACTCGCGATGACGATTTCGATTAGGACGTCAGCCAAGTTTCTCGATTTTCGCCGGATTCACTTCCACAATAATCCCGCCGCCGAGCACTTCGTCGTCGCGATAGAACACCACCGCCTGCCCGCAGGCCACGCCCTGCTTGGGTTCACGGAAGGTCACGCGCACCCCGTTACCTTCGAGCGGCTCGACCGTGCAAGTGCTCTGCCGGTCGCGGTAGCGGATTCGCGCCTCGATCTCGAAAGGCGCATCCGGTGCGGCGATGCCGATCCAGTTCATGCCGGAGGCGATGAGGCTGCGGCATTCGAGATCGGCCTTGCCGCCAACATGGATGCGATTGTGCGCGGCGTCGATCTTCGTCACGTAAACCGGCTCGCCGGTTGCGACGCCGAGGCCGCGTCGCTGGCCGATGGTGTAGAACGGATAGCCCCGGTGGTGGCCGATCACCCTGCCCGCCTGATCGACAATCTCGCCGCCCGCGACACGCTGCTCAAGGCCCGGAATAGCGTCCGCCAGATAAGCGCAATAGTCGTCGTGCGGCACGAAGCAAATCTCCTGGCTCTCTTTCTTTTCAGCCGCGTGCACGCCAAACGACCGCGCCAGCTCTCGCACTTCGGGTTTGGTGAGGCCGCCAAGCGGGAACAGCGTTTTCGCCAGCTCCGCCCGGTTCAGCATCCAGAGAAAATAGCTTTGATCCTTCTCCGGATCGACCCCCTTGCGAAGCCGCGTCACGCCATCGCGCCGTTCCGCGCGGGCGTAATGGCCGGTCGCCACGAAATCGGCTCCGAGCATTCGCATCGCCTCGAACAGCCCGAACCACTTGACCGTCTTGTTGCACACCATGCAAGGATTCGGCGTCCGCCCGGTGAGATAGTCGTCATGAAAATAGCCGATGACATCATGAGCGAACTTCGCGCTCAGATTCAGCGTAAATACCGGAAAATCAAACTCTTCCGAGTCGCTGACGCGCATCGCCGAAGGCGTCAGCACCGGTGCGTCCACCGGCGTGTCGAGTACGCGGATATTCAGCCCGGTCACGCGAAATCCCTGCCGGACAAGCAAACAGGCCGCCGTCGAAGAATCGACGCCGCCCGAAAGGCCGATGATAATGTGTTGTGGTGAGTTCATAGGCTGTGTATTGATGGTTCAGATGGAACTTACGGATTTTTGTGGGATTGTGAGGATAGGGTTGACTCGGGTTCACACAATCACGAAAGGCTTGTTGGTACCAGGCCTGTAATTCAAGAGCATCTTCTTTTGGGTAGAGTGAAATAATGTATTAATTTCTTCTTGTTAAAAATGGTACTTAGATGTGTCGCTGATGAACCTGAAACTGTGAATACTCATGCAATTGACAATAACACTGCCGGATGTTCTTTCTGATCGAATATTACGAGTTAATTCAAAAGTAAGAGAGCTTTTCGCTCAGGAAAAATTTGCAGCCGATACAGGTATATTTAATTATGCTCAAAATTGCGATCATTGTCTATAAGGGAATAAAAAGCGATGAACAGAACTCATTTTTTATATCCTAATATTATGAACTATTTTCAGAGAGCTCCTGAAGCCAGGTATTTGTCTAATGTGCGTTTTCGCTATATTTGAAATTACAATCATTTTTTTATTTAATAGTTTCGTAAGGAGGGCAAATGGATAAAACGCTGCTGGAAGAGGTTTTGATGCTGAATGCCAGCGAGAAACTGGCTTTGATCGAGGTGCTTTACGAAAGTCTTGACAAGTCTGATCCTGAAGTGGATAAAGCGTGGCTCGATGTTGCTGCCGAGAGACAGGCAGCCGTTCTCAAGGGTGAAGCGAGGCTTATTTCCTCTGATGAGGTGTTCGGTAAATACCGATGAAATATATTTTTCATTCAGAGGCGGCTGATGAGCTTGATGAGTCATTTCGTTACTATGAGAACGAATATCCGGGAAGAGGGCATCGTTTTGTTAAAAAGGTGGAAGAGTGCGCCCGCAGGATATGCAGGTATCCCGAACTTGGTACAGAAGAACTTCCCGACATTCGCAGAATGGTGGTCGATCGTTTTCCATATAAAATAATTTACATGCTTCACAATGGTATTGTTGTCATTCTTGCTGTCGCTCATTCGCATAGAATGCCAGTATACTGGAAAAAAAGGGTAGAAGAATAACTTGGAAAATGAGCATTACCGTTTGGGCCGGGTTTGATTCTGATGTTTGATTTTATTAAAGCAGATTTATATATAAATCATTTAATAGTAAAAAAAAGTCCTCCAATGACCGAAGTGAAAAAACAGCCCGAACAGGCCGGGCAATCGCAGAAGCCAACACAACCACAGCAACAGCCGCCGACGCTTGGGCCTTACTTTTTGTCTGTGTTTTTATTTGGATTGGGCCTCTGGTGCTTGTATGACGGGTGGTTCACGACCGATCCAGAGATGTTCCGGCATATGGATTTTAACAGGCTTATGGCCGTTTTATTTATACCATTCGCCATATTCGATTTCGTTCGCACCCGGCGCTCCGAAATGGCGCGAAAAGAAAAGGCAGCCAGTAAGGCTGTAGCAACAGATGATTCCAAATCATAGGCTTCTGGTTCCATATGCGGCCCCGTATTTTGCCTATGTGCTGATCGCGACCGTGGCTGAACGTTTCTTTCCGATGGAGGTGAATTATCTCCTTCGCATCGTTATCGTCTCCGCCACATTGCTTTGGGCAAAACAGTGGTTCTTTTCATTCAAAGGCCCAAAGTCGCCGCTTGTTTCAACTTTCGTCGGCGTTTTGGCTGGCGTGGTGGGGTTGATTCTCTGGATTGTATTGTTGACGCCATTTGTCTCCGCTGTGGAAGCAAAACCGTGGTCTCAGAACGCATTTGTCCTACGATTGCTTGCTGCGGGCTTTATTGTTCCGATCTTCGAAGAGGTGATGATGCGCGGATATGTTTTCCGCGTTGCTTTGCAGTGGGACGAGGCAAGGAAACAAAACTCGAAAGATGCTCTCGCCATTGCAATGGATGAGCGATCCGTCAATGATGTCCAGCCGGGAGCCTGGTCGTGGGCGGCGGTTATCATCTCCACGCTTGCATTCACCGCCGGACATACCATTCCTGAATGGCCAGCATCCATCGCTTACGGCTTGCTGATGGCGGGGTTATATATTCTTCGCAAAGATTTGCTCAGTTGTATCGTCGCGCATGGAGTGACGAATATCGCGCTGGCTGTCTATGTATTCAATACCGGAAAATGGTATCTTTGGTGAATCGGTTATGATGGTTTATCTGCATCGCGATTATTGTCCAATACCGGATTATAGTCGCCATCCCGATACGTTTATCGCTATGTCGAGATGACTTGATTTTCCGGGAGAGAAGCATTCAGCGCTTCTCGTTCCCGGAAATCATCCTCTGGTAGCGGTCGATGAGCTGGCCGTTGACGGCCGCCCACGATTTGTCCTCGGCGAAGACGAGGCCCCGCTCGCGCATGGAGCGGAAGAGTTCGCCATCCTGCATGAGCTTGGTGCAGCAGTCGAAGAACTCCCCGACGTCACCTGCTTTGGCGACGAAACCGCCGCCGGAGCGCTTGACCAGCTCCTGGCAGCCGCCGACGTCCGACACCACGGCGGGCAGGCCGGTGGCGAGCGCTTCGAGCGCCACGTTGCAGAACGCCTCGGTGGTCGAGGGGAAAAGGAAAATGTCGCCGCTCGCGTAGGCCTCCGGCAGCGCCGCACCGGTCAGGTAGCCGGTGAACACAGCATCCGGCATCCGCCGCCGCATCTGTTCTTCCTCGGGGCCGGAGCCGATCATCACGAAGCGCACGCGCTCGGACAGCCCTTCGTCCGCGAAGCGCTCATACAGGCTCATCACCACCTCGACATCCTTGTACGGCACGAAGCGACCGGCGTAGATGATGACCGTCCGCCCCTCGGCGTTCCACGCCTGGCGCAGCTTCGTGGAGCGGCGAGACGGGTCGAACAGCTCCCTGTCGATGCCGCGTGACCAGAGTTCCACCCGTTCGATCCCCTTGCCGGTGAGCCGCTGGCGGACGCTTTCGTTGGGCGCAAGCGTCACGTCGCAGGCGTTGTAGAATTTCCGCAGGGAGCGCCACATCGCCGGTTCTGCGAAACCGAGATGGTAGTAGCTCAGGTAGGAGGGAAAATCGGTGTGGTAGGCCGAGCCGACCGGCAGGCCCTTGCGTTTCGCATAGCGCAGAAATTTGCGGCCAACGATGTCCGGCGTGGAGATGTGCACGATGTCGGGCGCGAAGTCGTCGAGCTGACGTTCGGTCACAGCGTTGTAGAAACCGAGCTTGTAGTCGGGGTAGAGCGGAATGGGCACCGACGGCGTCAGGTTGACCGGAACCATGCCGTTCGAACCGGGCGTGAAATCGGGCGTCCAGACCACGACCTCGTGCCCGTTCTTTATCATGGAGGCTACAAGCTGGTAGATAGACCGTACTGCGCCATCCTTGTCCTTGACGTAGGTCCCCGCGTATAAGGCTACCTTCATATCGGCGGCGGCAAAAAGCTGATAATCATTGCATCTGACTCATGGAACACGCGCAGCCCAGCAGCAGCCGTTTGATGTTCCATACCTTTCAAGAGGCTTACAAACTCCGTCAAAGGTAATATTTCCCGCTTAAAAAGCCGCGCCGCCAGTGAAGATTAAGGAATGCCCCAACCGCGTCGCGCTACTGGGCGGAGGCGAGCCTGCCCATCACGGGATTGACCAGTCGCTTGTAATCGAACCAGGAGAGACGGAGCAGCTCCCGGTGCGTGCCCGCGCTGAAGACGATGTCCATGCTCTCGTCGAGTTCGTCGTCCGCGTATACCGCCATGCCGTAGAGATTGCCGAAGGGAGGCATCGCGCCGATTTCGCACTCGGGAAAGAGTCCACTGAACTCCACCTCTTCGGCAAGCACGACATTGCGCGAGCCGCAGAGATCGCGAAGCAGATCGAAATCAAGGTGCCGGGGAGCGTGCAAGAGCGCCATGGCCATGTTGCCGTCGATCGAGACCACCACCGTCTTGACCAGCTCGTTGCCCGAGACGTGGGCGGCGGCGGCAATATCCTGCGCCGTGAATGCTGGCGAGTGGCTGATGACGAAGTATTTGATGTGATGACTGTCGAGGAACTCCCGTAACCTTTGGATAGGCATTGCATCCTCCTTGTTTTTGCGTTGAACCGCTGGGCTTTACAGAACGCAAACCACCGCTTGTGCATTCCCGTTCCCGGCTTTTGAGACTGTCCCTGGTGAACGACAGCTCGTCAGAAACCGACCCTCACGCCGAGCAGCAGGTTGTGCGGCTCGATGCCGATCGATTCGGGAACGCCTTCGAGCCACAGAGTATCCTCGAAGGGTTTGAGGTAGCGGTAACGGAGATCGAGCGTGACGCCGGGCGACATGCGGATCGCCACGCCTGCGCTGAGTTGCAGGATCCACGCGGCGTCATCGGCATCTGCGCCGAGCACCTCGACATCCATCGAAGCAAGGCTCATCCCCGCCGAAACCGAGGGGCTGAGGAATGGATAATCCTCATTCCGACGATGATCCGCGACGGTTTTTTCGATCATGACGGTGAGCGCCGAAAAGCGGCTGCCTGCATCGTCGAGCTTGGTTGACTGGCTCAACGCACGGCCCGACAGCCCGTTGCTCGCGCCAAACAGTGGCAACGCGCCGCCGCGTGGTTTCGAGAGATCGTACTCGGCATCGCCGAGCCGCGAGCCATCGACGGTGATCCCGTGCTCCGACGGTACGGCGATGCCCAAAGCGCCGGACGGAAATTCCGCCCTGGCCGCAACCGGCAGGCAAAAGAGCAGAAGCGCGAAAAACAACCGGTGCGCCTGTTTCATCGCGCCTCCATCCAGGCTTCGAGCAGCGGGCGCGATTCGCGGTAGCCGGTGTCGAGAATCTGAGGCACGGCGGACATATCGACCAGACTGAAGCGGGAGAGGTCGGGGCTGATGACGAGGTCCGCCTCCTTGATCTGTATCTGCGAAATGGCTCGCATGGCGCTGTAGAAAGCGTTGAGCAGAAGATCGGGCAGATGCTCGGGGCGCCGGAAGGTGTGGCGGCCAAGCAGATCGATGCAGACGATCCGGCTCGCGCCCATCGTTTTGAGCGGCGAGACCGGCACATTCTCGGTCAGCACGCCATCGACCAGCAGCATTTCGCCTTGCTCGACGGGCTTGAAGATGCCGGGAATCGACGAGCTGGCCATGACCGCCGTGGCCACGTCGCCCTCGCGCAGCACCACCTTGTTGCCGGTGCAGATGTCGGTCGCCACGATAGCAAGCGGAATAGGTGCGTTCTCGATGCGGCACGATCCGAGCTGGTTTCTGACGATCTCGCCGAACTTGCGGATCGAGAGCAGACCGTAGCCGGAGATGGTGAGGCCCGAAAGGTCGCGCCAGTCAAGCTCCAGCGCCACCTTTTCGATCTCCCGCCAGCTCTTGCCGAAGGCGTGCATCGCCGCGATGAAGGAGCCGATGCTGGTGCCCGCGACGCAATCCGCCTTGAAGCCAAGCTCCTCCATCGCCCTGAGCACGCCGATGTGCGCCGCGCCGAGCACCACGCCGCCACCAAAGGCGAGGCCGGTGCGTTCCGATGCCTTGTTCACTGTCTCCATACCTACGAAAAGATGGTGAAAATCCGCTTGAGAAGCGCCAGGCGACCTCCACCGAAAGGGGGGTAGCGCATGGCGGGATCGGGAAAGGTGCTCCGGCGGAGCACGCTCCTCGGCGCGGTGAAGGTCTCGAATCCCGCTTTGCCGTGATAGAGGCCTATGCCGCTCACGCCTCGACCGCCAAACGGCAGGCCGGGAATGGTGATCTGGAACATCAGGTCGTTGCAGCAGACGCCGCCGCTCCGGGTGTTCGTTCGCAGATAATCCAGCTCCGTGCGGTCGCGGGAGAAGAGATAGACGGCGAGCGGATCGGGCCGGGAACGCACCAGGCTGGCCGCCTCCGCGAGCGATGAAAAGGTGAGCACCGGAAGCACCGGGCCGAAGATTTCATCCTCCATGAGGCGTGAATCCACCGCGACGTTCCGGATGATGGTCGGCGCGATATAGCGGGAAGCCTCGTCACCGCATCCTCCAGCGCAGAGTTCGCCTTCGCGCATCAGCGCATCGATCCGGTGGTAGGCTCGCGCATCCACGACGCGGCCATAGTCGGCGCTCGATTGCGGATCGGAGCTGTAAAACTCCTCAATCGCCTCCTGCATGAGCCTGAGCAGCGGCTCCTCGACCGACTCGTGCGCGAGCAGATAGTCGGGTGCGACGCAGGTTTGGCCGGCATTCGTGAACTTTGCCCACACGATCCGCCGGGCGGCTACGCGCAGATCGGCCTTTTCCGTCACGATGACGGGGCATTTGCCGCCAAGTTCGAGCGTTACCGGCGTAAGATGACGCGCCGCGGCCTCCATTATCATCTGCCCTTTCAAGCGACTGCCTGTGAAAAAGATGTGGTCGAAGCGATGTTCGAGCAGCGCCGCCGAGACTGCGCCGTCCCCCTCGACCACCTTGAGCGCATCGGCATCGAGGTAACGCCCGAGCTTTTCGGCGAGGAGGCGCGACGTCGCCGGAGCCATCTCGGAGGGTTTGAGCACCACGCAGTTGCCGCCCGCAAGCGCTCCCACGAGTGGCCCGAGCGTGAGCGCTACCGGATAGTTCCACGTGCCGATGATCAGCGCCACGCCAACCGGATCGCGCTCGATGAAGGCGCTGCCCGGCTGGTAGGGCAGCGGCACGCTCATCCGCCGGGGCCGCATCCACTGGCGGAGATGCTTCAGCGCGTACCGGATTTCGCTGCGGACGAACCACGTCTCGCCCAGCCATATCTCTCCGGCAGGTTTGCAGAGATCGGCATGAATCGCGGCAGAGATATCCGCCTCGCGTTCGCACGCAAACGCATCGAGGCCGCGAAGCTGCCGCGCCCGCCATTCGTATGATCGGGTTCTGCCGCTGTCAAAGTATCGCTGCAGGCTGACATGGGCGTTGGCGTCGTAGGGCTTGGGCATGGGTTGTTTCAATAAAGGGGGCATCACTCCTCATCGAAATCGATTTCGATGTCGATAAAAATGAAAAAGCCTTGCTTTAAATGTAGCAATATCGGCCATAATGAATCGTATTTTTGTCGGTCTGCCTCTGCGGATGTAACTTCTCGTACTTATTAACGACAACCCTCATTTCGATTTTCCTGCACCCATATGGAATGGATTTATAGTCCCGAGGCGTGGATCGCCCTCTTGACGCTGACGACGCTTGAAATTGTCCTCGGTATCGACAACATCATTTTTCTGACGATCATCGTCGGTCGAATGCCTGCCGAACAGCAGAATCCGGGCCGGATGCTCGGTCTCGGGCTGGCGATGCTCACCCGTATCGCGCTGCTCCTGTCGATCACCTGGGTCATGCGACTCACCAACGAACTGTTCACCGCTTTCGGCCACGGCGTCACCGGGCGCGACCTCATCCTTCTCGGCGGCGGTCTGTTCCTGCTTGCCAAGAGCACCCACGAGATTCACCAGAGCCTCGAAGGGTCGGAAGAGGTCGTCAGCGAGCGCTCCGCGTCGAACTTCGTCATGACGCTCATCCAGATCGCCATCATCGACATCGTCTTCTCGCTCGACTCGGTCATCACCGCCGTGGGGCTGGCCAAGGATATTCCGGTCATGATCCTCGCCATCATGATCGCTGTTTTCGTCATGATGATCGCCTCCAAAGCGATCGGCGATTTCGTCGAGCGCCACCCGACCATCAAGATGCTCGCCCTGAGCTTCCTGATCCTGGTCGGCGCGACGCTGGTGGCCGAAGGGGCCGGCTTCGAGTTCCCGAGAGGCTACATCTACTTCGCGATGGCCTTCTCGGTCTCGGTGGAGATGCTCAACCTGCGGCTTCGCAAGAAAGAGGTGGAGCCGGTGCACCTGCGCAAGGCTATCGAGGAGGAAGAGGCGGGCTGACGAGCGGCGGCGGGGAACCATTTTCAGGCAACTGAAAGTTCTTTAAAATAAAGCGTAACCAACGCAGAGCTTTCTTTGAGGCGGCCTTCCGATTCCGGTGGAAGGTCGCTTTGGCTTGACACTCTTTCGCCGCCCGAAAAAAGGAGCATCCACCATGCCCGTTCCCGAAAAACTTCTCCCTGCGCAACTCTTCAACCGGTGCGATCCCGGCTCGTTCGAATTCGGCACCACCGCCGAACTCGATGGCTCGACCGAAATCGCGGGCCAGAAGCGCGCCCTCGAAGCGATCCGGCTCGGCATGGGCATCCGGCACGACGGTTTCAACCTGTTCGCCCTCGGTCCATCCGGTACCGGCAAGGAGACCACCGTGCGGCAATTCCTCAACGCCATCGCCCCCGGTCGGGCGCGGCCCGATGACTGGTGCTACGTCTACAACTTTTCGAAGCCGCGAAATCCGAAAGCGCTCCGTCTGCCGCCCGGCCAGGCGTGCCGGTTGAGCAACGACATGGATCACCTCGTCGAGACGCTCTTCAGCGTCATGCCCGCCGCCTTCAGCAGCGAAGAGTATCAGGCAAGAGAGAAGGAGATCGGCGAGTCATTGCTGGAGAAGCAGGCGAGCGCCATCGAGACCCTCGAAACCGACGCCCGCGAGCACAGCATCTCCCTCATCCGCACGCCGGGAGGATTCGCCTTCGCGCCGGTGATCGAGGAGAAGGTGATCGCCCCCGACGACTACATGGCGATGAAAAAGGAGGAGCGCGACAAGATCGAGAAGGAGATCGACCGTCTCCGCGGCAGTCTGCAATCGATCATGGCGCAGTTCCCCAAGTGGCAGCGCGAGACCGCCGAGAGGATCAAGGAGCTGAACCGGGAGGTTTCGGCATTCACCCTGAAGCCGCTCATGGAGGAGATCAGGACGAGATACAAGGATATTGAAGAGGTTTCGCGCTACATCGACGAGGTCGAAAAGGACATGATCGAAAATTTCGGCCAGTTCCTCGAAAAGGATGCGCCGGAAGATGGGCCGATCATGATGCCGCCGCTTTTCAGCCTTGCCGGACGCAAGCGCTCGGCCGTCCGCTACCGGATCAACGTCATGATCGATAACGGCAAGCTCGACGGCTCGCCGGTGATCCTCGAAGACAAGCCCGCCTGTATGAACCTCGTGGGCGACATCGAGCACGCGGCGCAGATGGGCACGCTCATCACCGACTTCACGCTGATCAAGCCGGGCGCGCTGCACCGGGCCAATGGCGGCTACCTGATTCTCGACGCCCGTCGCCTCCTGCTCGAACCTTTCGCCTGGGAGGCGCTCAAGAAAGCGCTCCGCACCCGCCAGATCCGCATTGAATCGCTCGCCCAGCTCTTCAGCCTGGTCAGCACCATCTCGCTCGAACCGGAACCGATACCGCTCGACGTCAAGGTGATCCTGCTTGGCGAACGGCGGCTTTACTACCTCCTGAGCACCTACGATCCCGACTTCAACGAGCTGTTCAAGGTGGCCGCCGATTTCGAGAACGACATGGAGCGCAACCCGGAGACGCATCTGGCCTATGCGCATCTGGTCGGCTCGATAGCCGTGTGCGACAAGCTTCTGCCCTTTGACCGAGGCGCGGTGGCCCGGATCGTCGAGCACGGCTCCCGCATGGCGGGCGACGCCACGCGGCTCTCCTCGAACCTTCAGGCCGTCCGCGACCTCGCCCACGAAGCGGAGTATCACGCCGCGCAAAACGGGCGGACGCAGGTGAGCGCCGAGGATGTCGAGGCGATGCTCGAAGCGCAGCGATACCGCGCCTCGCGCATCCAGGAGCGCATGAGGGATGCGATGATGCGGGGGATGATTCTGATCGATACCGCCTCGGAGCAGGCCGGTCAGATCAACGGGCTCTCGGTTTATTCGCTCGGCGAAGAGAGCTTCGGCAGCCCGAGCCGCATCACGGCGCGGGTGCGCCTCGGCAAGGGCGAGGTGATCGACATCGAGCGCGAGGTCGAGATGGGAGGGCCGATCCACTCGAAAGGGGTGATGATTCTGTCGGGCTTCCTCGGCTCGCGCTACGCCGCCGACGAGCCGCTCTCGCTTTCGGCCACGCTCGTTTTCGAGCAATCCTACGGCGGCGTCGAAGGGGACAGCGCCTCTTCCGCTGAACTCTACGCGCTGCTCTCGGCGATCTCTGGTATTCCGATCCGGCAGTGGCTGGCCGTGACCGGATCGGTCAACCAGCACGGCCAGGTACAGGCCATCGGCGGCGTCAACGAGAAAATCGAAGGATTTTTCGATCTTTGCAAAGAGCGCGGCCTCGATGGACGCCACGGTGTGCTGATTCCCGCCTCGAACGTCCGAAATCTGATGCTCCGTCAGGACATCGTCCAGGCGGTCGAATCTGGACTCTTCTCGATCTGGCCCGTCACGCACATCGACGAAGGCATCGAACTCCTGACCGGCGTTCCGGCGGGAGAGGCTGACGCCTCGGGAGCATGGCCCGCAGGCACGGTCAACGCGAGGGTTTACGACCGGCTCAGGAAGATGGCCGAAAAGCAGAAATCGTTCGACAAAAAGCCGGGCGATGAAACGGTTCACTGAAGTGATCCCGATTTGGCGGAAAAGGCTGATGAAGCGTGGAAACGGTTGTTACATTCAGAAGGGGTTTCAACCCGAAGGACATTCTGAACGCTTGCACTCACATTGCCCCTGTTTTCAAACCGGGGAGCATGAGAAGAGCAGTCGAACCGCATAACAGATTTTAGATGTACTGTGACATGACGTCAACGACGAAAAACCGCGTAATCCAGTCAATAGCCGTCGCCATCGACTGCTCGCCGCACAGCAAGGCGTCGCTCGAAGCCGCCGCCGAGATGGCCGGGAGGCTGAAGGCGGAGCTGATCGGCATCTTCGTCGAGGACATCAACCTCCTGCACATGGCGGGCCTGCCCTTCGCCGAGGAGGTGCGGCTCTACAGCTCGACCACCACGAAGCTCGACGCCGCGCAGCTCGAACGGTTGCTCCGGCAACAGGCAGCGCAAGCCCGCGAACTCTTGCAGCGCGCCGCCGAAGCGCGGACGCTCCAGCACACCTTCCGTGTGTTGCGGGGCATGGTGCCGGAGCAGCTCATGCAGGCCGCGCCCGAAGCGGACATGCTCGTGCTGGGGCGCAGCGGACGCTCGCCGTCGTGTCGCAAGGGTCTCGGCTCGACCGCCCGCACGGCGCTCAGCGAAGGCAAGATGAACGTGATGCTGATGCGCCCCGGCGTCACCGCCGCCGAAGGGCCGCTGTTGCTGCTCTGCGACGGCTCGGAAGCCTCGAAACGCGCCCTCCAGACAGCGCTTGAAATCGCCGGGCCGAAAAGCACGCTCCACCTGCTCGTCACCGATCCCGATCCCGAAGCCGTCGAGCGTTGCCGACAGGTTACGGAGGCGCTTATGAGCGGGCGCGACCTCGAAACCGAATACTACCACCTACCCTTCACCGAAGGCAAGCAACTCGCCAGCTTCATCCGCATGATCGACTCCGGTCTCATTGTCATCGGCGAAGGCATGAACCTGCCCGAAGCAACCTTGCGCGAACTGATCGACAACATCGACTACCCGGTTCTGGTGGTGCGGTGAGGTGAGTGCATATTTGGGGCCACACCCTGGGAGGCAAAAATCCTGCAAAAGGGACATAAACGACATAGAGGACTTCAGGGACGGCAATGCGGACGCAAAATTTCCGCGCATTCCCTTTCGTCCTTTATGTCCTTGCCGTCTCTGCTGTCCCTTCCCTCAACAATACCGCATTAACCACCCTGCGATGCGCTCGCTTGCGAGATACGCGCCCCACGCCGCAGTGTCGAGCAGTGCGCGGTCGTCGAGACCGGCGCGACAGCATAATTCTATCTCGTCGCCGTCAACCGCCCACGAAGCCAGAGCAGCAAGCAGGGCGAGCCGCGCCTGGGGCCGATGCCGCTCCGGCAAAGCTCGCGTCGCCTCTTCGAGCCAGCCTTTGCCGATGCCAGGCGGTTCGCCCTCCCACTTCGAGACGTGCCGCTTCACCAGCGTCTGCACCTCGGGGTCAATCGACGCATCGGCGGCATTGCGAATGGCGTCCGCGAAGCGTAGCAATCCGCCCGCCACCGCCGGATCATCCGCCGCCCAGCCGAACGCTTCCGGCAGCGTCATCGCCGGCTGATCCGTTAGAAACACTCCCGGACTCGCGTCGATCCGCACGATGCGTCCCGAGGTCACGCTGCTGAATATCCTGAACGCCTGATCACCGACCACCGGCACTTTTCCCACGACGGGCATCATCGTCTCGTCGAGGAAGTTGTTGACCATCCGGTTGATGTAGTGAAAGAGCACCGCCGTGGCCATGAAGGCTGGAGCCTGCCGCTTCGAGAAGGGCGGGGGAGTGGACGACAGCGCGGTTTTGCGGCCCGTCGCCGAAGCCCACGCCGCAAGATTCGCAAGCGCTCCGCCCGGTTGCCCGCCTGCTGCGACCGCATCGAGCGCTGGACGGTCATCCGCGCCAAGCAGCATCGAGGTGTGCGCCTGCACGCAGTAGGGGCAGCGGTTGGATTGCGACACGGCGACTGCGATCAGCTCCTTCATCGTGCGATCCGGCCCGGCGACCAGTGACTCCCGGCAGGCGCTCCAGACCCCCGCCATGAGCTGCGGATCGAGATGGTGCAGGGTGATCGGCGGCACCGCCATGAACTCCTCGTCGAGCTGGCGGTACACCTCCGCCGCCAGCCCGGAAGCCCGTGCGATCTCCGGAGCCGGAAGCCACCGGATCGACAACGGCGTCAGATGCCTGAAGATGAACTGTTCGATTGAGCGGAGCATGGGAAAGTGAATTATGATGGATGAAATGAATAACGGTTTGCTGCAAGCTTACGGAACGCTGTAAAAAGGACAACAGACCCGTCAGTGTCGGCAAAGTGACTCAAAACTAACTCTGACAACAGGATAAAAACCCCGTCCATCGATTTTGACTGGCTTTCCGGGATCAGCCGGGTTTCACGGCTTCCGTGTCATGGGTGATCATCAGTATCCAGACAAATAGGTCGAAATCGCCATCGAAATCGTCCTCATTTTCTCCTATTTTTCCGTTCACCTGCAACTTTCAGCCGTAAAAAATTATTGACAATTCTGTATAAGTCAGTGGGAATTTTTATTATATAGTCGGATTGAATAAAAACAACAAACCAAACCTTGGGCCATGCCATACAGCTCGTCAGGTGTAGGGCATAATGGCTTTGATAAAGCGGATTTACACATACACACCAAATGTTCGGACGGTCTGTTCACGCCTGAAGAGATCGTGCGTAAAGCGGTCAAGGCCGGATTGAAAGCTATCAGCATCACCGATCATGATACCGTCAAGGGTATAGACCAAGCAAAGCCATTAGCACTCGAATCGGGTCTGGAGCTTATTCCCGGTGTAGAAATGAGCTCGGCCTACAAGGGGTATGACATACATATCCTCGCATATTTTTTTGACTATCAGAACTCCGAGCTGAAGCGTTACCTCGACCACTGCCGCTCTCTCCGCACGGAGCGGGCGGAGCGCATGGTGCAGAAGCTGGCGAAGATGGGCGTCAAGATCGAGATCGAACAGATCATCATGAAGGCCCAGAACGGCAGCGTGGGGCGCCCGCACATCGCGGCGGTGCTTCAGGATGGCGGTTTCGTCAAAAGTTTCAGCGAAGCCTTCAGCAAATACCTCGGCTCGCACAGCCCGGCTTACGTCAAAAGTATCGAAACGCATCCGGAAGAGGTGATTCGCCTGGTCAACGAAGCGGGCGGCCTGTCGTTCCTCGCCCATCCGGCGCAGAACGTGCCTGATGAGATCCTCCGGCAGCTCATCTCCTTCGGGCTGGATGGCCTCGAAATCATCCACCCTTCGCACGACACGTACCGGCAGAACTACTACCGCGAGATCGCCAACGAGTACTTCCTGCTCTTCTCGGGCGGGTCGGACTACCACGGCCTGAAGGATCACGAAGACCATTTCGGCCAGATATGGATTCCCTACGAATGGGTGACCAAGATGAAAAGCCGCCTTGTTCCGGCCTCGAAGCGATGACTTTTTTGAGACCCTACCTGAAAATCGGTCAAGATTTGGTATACTTGCACCGCGAAACAGCGCCGCTGGACGAACCGGCGCGAATTTTCGATGAATTGAACTTGAATTTATGCCACTGACGCTTACCGGTAACTTCGTGGAAAGGAAGCTGCTCAGCCTGAAAGAGCTTCTCCTGACCTTGCAGGAGTTTTTCTACTTCGCGCTCAGATCGTTCCTCACTCTGCCCAAAGCGAAGCGCTACTGGCGGGATGTCATGGATCAGGCGCTCATCTGCGGGGTCGAGTCGATCCCGATTGTGCTGGTCAGCTCGATCTCTATCGGCGGGCTGATGTCGATGGAGGTGGGCAACCTGCTCGAAGAGTTCGGCGCGAAAACGATGCTTGGCCGCTCCACCTCCAACGCGGTGCTGCGCGAGCTTGGCCCGCTCCTGATGGGCCTGATGCTTGCGGCCCGCTACGGATCGCGCAACGGCGCGGAGCTTGGCGCGATGCAGATTTCCGAGCAGATCGACGCCTTGCGCGCCTTCGGCACCGACCCCATCGCCAAGCTCGTCATGCCGAGACTGGCCGCCGCGCTCATCATGTTCGTGCCACTCATCGCCCTCTCCGACTTCGCGGGGTTGCAGACCGCCGCGCTCGTCGCTCAGGTCTACCACAAACTCGATCCCGGCATCTTCTGGAACTCGATCTACCCGAGGCTCGCGCCCAAGGATTTTGTCGTCAGCTTCCTCAAGGCCCCGGTCTTCGCCATCATCATCACGCTGGTCAGTTGCTTCAACGGCTTTTCCGCACGGGGCGGCACGGCGGGCGTGGGGCGCTCGACCATCAAAGGCATCGTGGTCTCGTCGGGGTTGGTGCTCATCGCCAACTTCTATGTCTCGAAGATCGTGCTCGATTTCCTGAAATAAGATGATCGAACTCAGAAACGTCACGCTGAAATACGGCGAAAGGGTCATTCTCGACAAGGTTTCGCTGACCGTGCGGGATAACACCATCAAGGCGGTGCTTGGCCCCAGCGGCGTCGGCAAGAGCACGGTCATCAAGCTCATGCTCGGCCTCATCAAGCCCTACAGCGGCCAGGTCTTCGTCGATGGCGTGGACATCACGCATCTCAAGGAGGCCGATCTCTACCCGATCCGCCGCAAAATGGGCATCGTTTTCCAGGGCAACGCGCTTTTCGACTCGATGACCATCAGCCAGAACATGAGCTTCTTTCTGCGCGAGAACCTGCGGTTGCCGGACGACGAAATCGACCGCCGCGTGACCGAGCAGATCCGTTTTGCGGGACTCGAAGGCTACGAGGATCAGCTTCCCGAAAGCCTCAGCGGCGGCATGAAGAAGCGCGTGGCCATCGGCAGGGCGCTGATCTTCAATCCGAAGACGATCCTTTTCGACGAACCGACCGCCGGACTCGACCCGGTCAGTTCGCGCAAGATTCTGAACCTGATCGACTCGCTCAAAAAGAGCAACAACCTCGGCGCGGTCTTCGTGACGCACATCATCGACGACGTTTTCGCCATCGCCGACGAGGTGGCCGTGCTCTATCAGGGCAAAATCATCTTCGACGGCCCGACAGAAAAGCTGCACGAGTCGGATCATCCGTTCATCCGTTCGATCCTGTCGGACAAGATTCTCGAACTTTAATTCTTTTCAAGACTTCGGACAAGTATGATAAACCTGAAAGAACTGAAATGGAGCGACCTGAAAACCGGCATCTTTTTTCTGCTCGGCCTCGGGTTCGCCGCCTATCTCGGCCTGGTCATCGGCAAGAACACCAGCATCTTCACCGGCGTGACCACCATCAGGATCATGACCAAAGATGTCAACGGCCTGGCTGAAAACAACTTCGTGGCGGTCTCCGGCAAGAAGATCGGCACCGTCTCGAAGCTCAATTTCACGAAGCTGCACGACTCGCTCTATGTCGTGGCCGACCTGAAGTTGCAGAACGATTTCGCCAGTCTGGTCACCAAGGATTCAAAAGCCTCGATCCGCTCCCTCGGCGTACTCGGCGACAAGTACGTTGATATTACGGCGGGTAGTGGCAAGCCGGTGCAGGAGGGGGACTACATCCAGCTCGTGCCCGAAGAGGGGCTGGCCGCGCTGACCTCGAACGCCCGGCAGACGATGGAGAAGCTCAACGAGCTGCTCGACAACCTCAACCACGGCGAGGGGCCTGCGGGACGGCTCATTTCTGACAAGAAGATGGGCGAGGATTTGGAGAAAACCGTGGCGAACCTGCGCAAGAGCACCGATGAACTGACCAAAGTCAGCTCGGAGCTTCACAACGGCAAGGGATTGCTGCCGAAGCTCATCAACGACAAGTCGCTGGCCGACAACACCGAAAAGACGATCGTGAACCTCAGGAATGCCGCCGCCGAGACCGAGACGCTGATGAAGCAGCTCAACGACAGCAAGGGCACCCTCGGCAAACTCAACAACGACCCGGCGCTCTACAACAACCTGAGCAAAACGCTGGTTTCGCTCGACACGCTGCTCGTCGATCTGAAGAAGCGCCCGAACCGCTACGTGCGTTTCACGCTCTTCTGAGCTTTTCCGGCAGGAGACGCACGATGAGAACGCTTCGAACCATCCTCCTCCCGCTCCTCGTCAGCGTGGCATTGATGATGACCGCGCTGACGCTGGAAGCAAAAACTCCCGATTTTACAGCACTTGACAGCGTGATGCGCCGTGCCGTCGCCGACAGCGTTTTTCCCGGCGCGAGTATCGCCGTGCTCCACAAAGGACGGATCATCTACCACCGCGCATTCGGGCGGCTCACCTACGATCCAGCGAGCGCTCCGACGGATACGACGACGATCTACGATGCCGCGTCGCTCACCAAGGCGGTCGTCACGACAAGCATCGCGATGCAGCTCGTCGAGCGCGACTCGCTCGACCTGCGCACGCCCGTCTTGAAATACCTGCCCGGCTTCGCCTGCAACGGCAAAGCGCGGATCACCATCGAGCAGCTCATGCGCCACACCTCCGGCCTGCGGGCGCACACTTTTTACGCCAAAACGTGCCGCACGCCCGGCGAGGTGTTCCACGCCATCGAACAGGATTCGCTTCTCTGCAAGCCGGGCAGCAAGACGGAGTACAGCGACCTGAACTTCATCCTGCTCGGCAGAATCGTCGAAGAGATTACCGGCCAGAGCCTGTACGCCAACTTCCACGCCCGCTTCTCCGCGCCGCTCGGCATGAACTCGACGCTCTTCAACCCGCCGCCAGCGCTCCAGCCCCGAATCGCCCCGACCGCGCCCGACGCTGCCTGGCCGCTCGCCACGCCGCGCCCGCTCGTCAATGACCAGAACGCCGCCCTCCTCGGCGGAGCCGCAGGTCACGCGGGCCTCTTCACCACGACCGGCGATCTGGAGAAGATGGTGCGAATGCTGATGAACGGAGGCGAACTGGACGGCAAGCGCTCCATCGCAGCATCGACCGTCCGGCGATTTCTGAGGAAAACCGAATGGCCGCGAGCCATCGGCTGGGACATGGTGACCACCGGAAAATCCTCGGCAGGCACCCGCTTCTCCCCAACCTCCTGGGGCCACCTCGGCTACACCGGCACCAGCATCTGGGTAGATCCAGAGAAAGATTTGGCGGTGATTTTATTGAGCAACCGAGTCTGGCCGACAGATGAGAACATCAAGATTCGCAAATTCCGTCCCGTGCTGCACGACACGATAGTGGAGTGTGTTGAGGAGATTGCGAAATAAGGAAGTGTGTGTTTTGAATTAACAATACAGCGAAGTTTGTCCGGTTCTTTTAAGATTTTGAAAAAAGCTTTGAAAGCGACCCCATCAGATAAAATATATTGTTCGACCAATCTATTATGATTCATTTTTTCCAAATGGGTATTCCCGGACCTGTGGTTCCTGGAAATGCCCACCCCATCATTGTTACAGTACTAATTACCGCAGAGGCCAGTTCACTGGTATGTCGCTGAACTTGATCAAGGAAAGCGCAATCAATTGAAGTTTGAAAAACTTCCATCTTCTTATTAACAAAAAACGGAACAGAGGCTCCATTTGAATCTGGAACATTCCAAGAGCCGTGACATAGGACATTTCTTATTTTTGCAGCTTTATTTAAATCACTAATCAATTCTTCAAAATCTTCAATCTTTGAATCAGGGTGCTCTTTGACTGCCTTTGAATATGAATCGATAAGTGATCCAAGTTGGGCACTTATTCCAATTCTAAATCATAAATGCTATAATACATCCATAACCTTAAAGGAGGATGTCTATGGCACGACCAGCGAGTGGCAAGGATGTATTGGCAACAGCTAAGCAAGCCGTGAAATCGGCACGC